>Ga0302280_1003333_pt1 | contig 11684 bp, 11 predicted proteins | sample III_Fen_E1_1_FD_198771 | JGI IMG/M metagenome (GOLD analysis project Ga0302280, IMG submission 198771) | Peat permafrost microbial communities from Stordalen Mire near Abisko, Sweden - III_Fen_E1_1 | ecosystem: Environmental > Terrestrial > Soil > Wetlands > Permafrost | place: Sweden: Abisko...
TGTTACTTTCAGAAATATTGTGCGTTCGGGCTTGACGCAGACCGAGATATTACGGCAACTGTTTGCATCTGCCCAGAAGAACCTTCCTATGTCAGCTAGTGGAAACCACACTCTCCCTGTACTATCGTATCGTGATACAACTGCTCTAATCTCATCCTTCTTGTATTTGAATGTCTTAATAACTTCTCCTTGTTGCACATTGTCGCCTGGGTAAGATGGAATATAGCGTGTACGATTGTGTTTATTATATCTCCAACTCATATTGGCGCTTTTGTCATTCTTCTTCTTCTGCTTGCTGTTCTCTGGTTCAGTAGCTACAGTTTTAGTGGGCCTCGGGCGTAAGCAACTGGCAGGTCTGGTCTTAGCCGGAGTGCGCTTAGTGTGTACACTACCCGCTGGTCTACCACGTCCACGATGAACAGGAGCTGGTGCAACAGTCACAACTAGTGGTGGATCAGGGAAAGAGAAATCAAGTGATCGCCTGGCACCGATAGCATCTGTCCATGTAGTGTTGTGTGCATCACTGACTGATTTATGTGGAATGCATGCAAATGGAATAGTTGGGTGACATGGGGTATATGGTGGTGGCGCAATGTCTTCTTCTGCAAGGAATGAGTCAATTACATGATCAGACATAGCTGTGTCGCCATCAGAGTCGTCTGATATGTAGGAAGACTGCTGTTGTGTATGATTATTTGAATCTGACTGCTCTGTGTAGCAACTATCAATGTCACTGTCATCCCATCCCAGCTGCAGTGGAGAAGGGCTACAGTAATCAGTTGCGTACGCGGAGTCATCAGCATTGTTAGATGGTGTATGGAATCCGTCTGTGTACTGTGTGTTTGTGGGTGATCCAGGAAATATGTGCATATGTTCTGTGTCTGTGTAGTCTGCTAAGGGTACAAACTCGAGTGTGTCTTCAACACCCGGCAGTGGACTGTGTATGCGAACAGAATATTGATATGGTCTACTGAGATCTCCAACACTCATCACATCATGAAACTGTGTATTTATGGTATCCATTGTGAATAATGTGTATGTACTGTTGGTATGTAATATATGTGAGATGGTTGTGTGCACATGTAAATGTAAGTATAAGAGAGTGGTGTGGTGGACATATTCAAACTGGTTAGTATATGTGTTTGAAATACAGTGTATCTCCTTGAAATAGTGGGAGATGCAGTGGAGATACAACACGTGCTTTTATTATACACCACGTGTAAAATGACTGCTTAAGTCAAAATATGTTTTGCATCTCCTTTCTACTTATAGCATCTCTGCACATACTGTGCACTTATTGGTACACTTATATGTATTCACACACAGCTAGGTCCAGTCAAGTATACACTTATTAACACTGTTATTTATACATTACATTTCATACACATATTAGCGATGAGTGATGTACGCAAGCGCAAGAGGGAATCACACAAGAACACTGATATGGTCAGTGATAAGAAGCTTAAAGCAGAAGCTAAGACTGTTGTTGATATGAACGTAAAGCCCAATAATAGTCCAACCAAGAGTCGCATCATGCTCGAGGATCACAGTGTATCGTATGCACCACCATTCGAGGCACAGGACGAATGGAAGAACCCACTTGATCTCAGTGATTACAATGCACTGGCGGACATCCCCAACTTCAGGGATCTGTTGAATACAGCTCATGGGAGCACTGTTACCATTCCATTTTTGGGGCTACGTTTTCACACAGTGGACCACATCATGAACTACCTCAAATACTACAGGAAGCACCGTGGGTTCGCTTACTTGTTCTCTCTCGATTCTGCTAGTGATCTGTGCTTCAACTCACAATTAGCAAATGCTGCATGTAGCCCCACAGGCACGGTAAAGCTTGGAAAGAATGTCATATTCCAACGCAATCTGCACCACGAAGTGCACCCTGACTATTTCAGATTTCTGTCGCAATCCAGGCAACGTGCATATCTGGCTAAGTATTTAGCAGACGAGAATGCGCGTGCTGCACTATTGGCCACAAACAACGCTCTGTTGATGCGAACCAACACAGAGTCATTACAAGTAGAACTACGCGACCTTATGTTGGTCAGAGACCAGTTGCGTCATCTATCCAACAAGAAATAATGAATGTTTATCGTTTTATTCATCTGTATATAATTGTACACATTGTATGTTACATGACAAACAAATAAAAAGAAACGAACTATGTTCAACCAAATAGCCATGAAATGGTGCTTGACACCCATAAGCCAACAGATTGTGTGATTGTCTTTTGAATGTAGAACTCAGGGCGAGGGAACTGTATGCCATTTCTGTGAGTATTTCCCATCAGTATCCATCTACCATCACTTCCCTTCTCAAAGCGGGCATTAGGGCACGGTGTATCGAAGTCTCTATTGTACTTTTGGTTTTCTGCACTAACGTCACCTCTGTGCTTGATTGTACTTAATGCAATCTCTCCACTAGATGCAATGCCACCCCAGTATCGGTGTACTTTGTCTCCATCTCTTTTTATGATGTCCATCAGATGGAAGCTACCCGCTGTGAATCGCGGACAGTCATACTTACGCTTGTTTCCGTTTTTAGAATACGCTGCATCCCCGCATCTCATGATTGTCTCGTGGAATGTTTCATGTGGCCAATAATCTGTCATTGTTTATTTGAATGATGGAAGAGAGTAAGCAGATTTATATGTGAATAAATGTAATAATAGATTAGTATGTACAACAATAAATATGGATGAAACAATGTGCACTCAAGTGCACAGTATGTACACAATAAATAATAAATGTCAATCATTCATGAGCATGTGTAGATCGAAGAGTCCATTCATGTATCTCTCTATGATTGTTCCATTTCTCAGATTATATGGGTTGATCTTCAGTGCATTATGATGGCCTGTGAATGGCAGATACTCGGATGCAACAGTCTTCTTGACACAGTCTGCTGTGATACACTCCACACTGCGGAATGCTCCATCAAACTTCATATTGCCAGTGAGACGGAATCCAGTACCTATTACCATCACATCCTTGCACGCCAGTAGTCTTTGAAGTATACACTTCTGATTTGAGTAGTCTTTGTCGTCGAATTTGTGCCCATCGTCAATGATGTATACACAGTCTCTGTCCAAGTTTGCTACGAGAAAGTCTGATATAAATGTTATCTGTACCTTTATATGCGGATATGGGTTCACTCCGAGCCTTGTTTGCCATTGCTTGTATCTGTCCTTGAACTTACCCGCACTCTTTTTGTCTCTACAGACCACACAATACTTGATCATACATAGTATACTGAGTATGTGTGCGGTTTTAGCCTTTTCTGATTCAGATAGAGCTCCCTTCTGGTCTACAGCACAGTGCATGTAGTATGCCTTCTCGTGCACTGCCAATAACATCCACATGACAGCAGTAGAACTACCTATCCCTGGATTGCAGCATAGCATGGATCCCAATGCTTCGAACTCATGTTTCTTGTACTTGTATTCGAATATTTCATTCACTAGGCGCAGTGCGAATAACGCTTGTTCGTGGTGGTCACGCTCGTACGTCGGACGTGGCTTATTCCGGTATCCCAGTTCATCTATCAAAGCGAACCGTGGATACATACCCAGTACGGTGACGAACAGCTCATACGCAAACATACGATTGAAAGCGAATACACCATTCCTTTCATCAAGTTGTGTTCCAAACATCTCTGTGCTAATTGGTAATGCTTTGGGTATGGGTGCATCCATTATTGCATTCACATTGACTACATTTGCGCTGGTTACATGCTTACTCTTTACTCTTTTACTGCGAGTCGGTACCGTGATCACAGATGCAATCATCGCATTTGATTGATCGGTATCTAAACTAATCATATGCTCTTTGTCCAGGTGTTTGAGAAGCTCTCCGTCTCCTATGCTATCCAGGAAGTCTGGCCATGATGTTACGTTCGCTCCGTACTTATCCATTGCGGTTGTTAATATCTGATAAATCGGTTGAAACTGTACGTATGTGTGATTGTGTCAATCATATGCACTGTGTCAAATATAATATATGCATCTCCTTTTATTGCGCATCTTTTGAATTTGTATCTCCACCTTTTGTCATACTATACACTTGTTATAACTAGGAGTGTTACAATAAAGGTACACATCTGTTCATAAATTAATCTAGATATGCAAACACAATATTCATTCTTACATCTACTTTTTATTGCTATACACTCACACTCATTCGTCATGTCAGCAGTTGCTTCCACTTCAGTCGATATGGATATCCAAGATCCAGATGATATACCAGAAGGTGTAAAGAAATGTGGGCAACTGTTTGGTTTGGCAACCTTGTTAAAATTAGAACAGGACGTTGATAAATATGCTCTTGTAACTATTGCATCACGTGTGGTTGATGAAATTATAGTAAATCAACAAACTCGACCAACATTGTTTTCAGTTGACCGTAGATATGGAAAGACGTTCGGGTTCTTGTTTTCAGCTGCATACATATCAGCTTACACGTCCAAGCGTGTGGCATTCATTGGATCATATGGAAGAAAAACATCAGATGCTGAAACTGCATTTAGACACTTGAAAGAGAGTGCACCAACTATTGAATGGAAAGACAGTGTCTCGTTTGTTCCTGTTCAATCGCTGCACGCACGTGAATCTAGATCAGGACATGAGAGTGTAAGTGAACTGACCAAACTGGTGGCATCAACTGACGTGTTTCTGATAGATGATGTAGAGTGGACATCTCCTGTTGTTCTACGACGATTATTAAAACTCATAGAGGAAGCAAAGGTCAATGGCAGAGTTGTGCATATATTCTGTGTTCACACAGCTAGCCCATATCAAAAAAACATACTGGATATCATCAAGGCATGCAGTGTTGTCAAGTGGACACACCCTCAGTAACAATCTTAATATTCTGGATACAATACACACACCTTATCATCACATGCTGTGTTATGTCAATGGTTGTCTGTTTATTGCTTTGATTGAATAAATGACAATGGCATACAATCGAATAGAAAAGAATGTACAATGTGTACAAGTGTGTTTATTTATAGTTTCTGTTTCTTGTATCGACTACGAGCGCAATCGATGCACCTCCATCTACCCTTTGGTGCTTCATCTAGTCCCACGCAATCAATATGAAACCACTTATGTGAGCATTTCTTGGACTCACACTTTATCCAGGTGCGCTCATCTCGGCCCATCCTAGACTCGGCTGTGCATACACAATACTGGTCCTGGTCCTCGTCACTCTCATCGACAATCTCTACACTCTCCTCGATACCTTCTGCGCTCCGTTTTGTACCTTGCTTGAGGTGCTTCACGATGCGTGCATTAGCTCCCATTACAATGGAGTGTGCATGATTATTGTTTGTAGTATCAGTAGTAGTACTAGATGGTGTAGTAACAGGGTCCACTGATTCCATTAGGGGTGAAGCCGCGCAACCTATGGAAATATCAAACTGATTCCGTAGTGCAGCCATATCTATGCGGTGTTTAACTGTCAGATCAGTGTGAGCCTTGATCTTCTCTCCCACTATGCGTTCTAATGTCGCGTTAGCCTTTTCCAGTGATGTGTTCACTGCTCCAAGTTCTTTCATTTTCTCTACAGCACTCTGTAACTCTCCGTGCATGGTATCTAGACGTGTGGTATTAGACAGGTGCTGTGCTTGTAACTCATCCAACTTGGACGCGCGTTCCCGATCGAGCTGTGCTGTTAAGGTCTGATTATCATCCCACTTGGTCTGCAGTGCAGTGAGTTGATTGGTTAGATCTAACGATCGTGCCTTCTCGTAGCCGAGAGTAACACGTACACTGATAGCATCAGCATTGGCAGTATCCATTTGCTCTTTCATGGTTTTAACATCACTGCGCATGCCAGCAAGCTGTTCGTCATAACTCCCGACTACGACTCTTGCTTTCCGTTTGTACTCTGTATACTCCGCTTTCAGGTCCTTCAGCTGTACTCGTAACGCTTCGGTTTTGTCCTCTGCGATGCTCACTTCAGCTAGTTCCTTCTCTCTGATGGCATTCAACCTAGCAAGCTATATAGTATACACACAATACAGATTGAGAACGGAGTACACATAACACTCAGTATACAGTGTGCGTTGTATAACTATACCTTCTTTACGTGTTCATCTTGATAATTCCTCAATGAAGATTCTGCTGCAAGTGCCCTCTTATTGTACTTGTCAGCATCGGCCATCTCCCGATCGAGGCGAGAGTTAAACTCGGTTGTATTCTCCTCCAACTGTTTCTGTGCTGCTTTCACATCATGACCAGCACACTGAAGTTTAAAGTTGAGCAATGAAATTTCGGTTGCACTCTTCTCCTGTGCTACCTTCAGCTCTTCTGTCAATCTGGCCGTGGCCCTGCACTCAACCTCCAGCTGAGTCCTCAGTTCCACAGTAGCACGTTCCTGTTCAGTGTAAGGTTGTACTGGTTGATATGGATAAGATTGTGCGTACGGTTGTGGGGTTATGTAGTCCTGTGTTGCATGCTGTTCCATAGGCGTGGTTTGCTCAGCAGGGTGATATGGACCTAGTAGTGATGATGTGTTGCTAGGGATAGGCTGAGCAGATGTTGTATACTCTGTACTGTGTGTGTATTTGAATGTGTGCCCATTGGATGAAGGTGTAAGATGCCAATTATGATATGATTGTTTATCCGTGTGCTTATCTTTGTAGCCATGTCCAGATTTCTTACTGTAGTGTGGAGGTTTACTGTAGTGTGGAGGTATATTTGATGAATACTCCATTTCCTAATTATACATACAATACACAGTGTACAGCATACATATATACAAATAGTTGCATGTGTTCAGAATTGGCAATGTGATATATACATGTATATACGAATATAATGGGTTACCTTATGGTCACAGTGTTATATAGTGGGGTGTGAATGTGGATGAGACAGTGTAAGGGTGGTGTGTGATGGAATGTGACAGTACACAATAGTGTATAGTACTATGACCATGTGCACAAGTGCATCTCCTTTAAATATCCCATAATTGTTTACAAATAGTGCCAATTCAAATTGCATCTCCTATTCTGGCCATTGTGTACTGTACACTCAGTGCATCTCCCTGTATCTCTTTGTATTGTCATATGACACAGCTGTTACACTACTTACATATCATCACATTCATATTATCCGCCACACAACGACAAATATGTCAAAACACAACCTTTTAAAGTCTAGTACATCATCTACATCAGAAGCTAAGTCCCCTGTCGCATCAGATACTGAGAAACGTGCATTCATTCGCATGGAATATGAAAAGTTGAATCCATTAGCACTACAGCCTTTAATGGATAAGTTTGGCGTGGACTCGTTGGATGAACTATGTGAGAGTATTATTCCACAATGTGTAGTAACAGTAGCAGACACAAAACAACTACACGACCCTCGTATAATGAAGGAGTTATCACGTGCAGCAAAACCGTTTGATGTACATAAAGTTGAATGGAATACCGAGCATGGACAGTGTCAATTTGCTTATGCGTTCATGGAACAAAAGATGACATGGGCAGGGATTACTGAGGATGCCAAGAAGGTAATTAACGGAATGGCTGGAACGACTATGAATGGTATACTTTCAATTCTCCACTTAACTTATTTGACCAAGCATGTGCGCTCCATCGTAGATCATGGACACGTAACCAAGTTCATGCTAGGCAAAAGTTCTGGAAAGCGCGACAAACACATTTACCATGGCATGATGAATAGATACAGTAACAAGTATAGTGCAACACACATAAAGGGTGGTTCACATTATACGCATATGATTGGTTTGATGTTTTTGGACGGAACTGAGTATGCCAATGGGGAGCAGCTGTGTGTTGACTTAGAAAAGGCGCTTCGGAATATACTCGAACCAGCATACAGAAATAAATTTGATTCAGATCTATCTAATTCGATTTCTGGCAGCATAGTTATGAAAGCAGCAAAACGCTATTACTTCCAAACTTATTTAGCTCTGCGAATTGAACAATAGACCAATGTATGTGTTTCGATTTAATTGCATCCATATCGCGTGTTTATTGTTTAATTGTACAAGTACACATATACACACATGTTGATACACAATTAATAAATAATGAGTTGTCTGTGTTCATATCCAGTGCCCCTCTTGGCATGATCATATGCCGTGATAAGAGATAGTATGTATTCATCCAACTTTTCTTGAACTTGTTCGTTTGTAGGCTTGTCTATGCGATCACAATGAACGGGTGTGCCTATAGCATATCGTAGTTCTACTTTGTGTGCCAATGGCAATCCATAAGGACCAAATGGTACAATAGGAAGACTAGTACGCAAACGTCTGAGTAGTCTGTTTGTATACTTGTGAATCCATGGCAATGTAGTATATAGATCAGTCTCACCTAGTACATACATTGGTACAATAGTGGTGCCGTCACGCATAGCTAGTTTAATCATTCCTGTCCGTTTGCGTATATATACACTGTCAGCGCCTCTTGTGCACGTATTCAGCTCAACCACTCCACCTGGAAACATCATCACACTACATCTAGAACGCAGTGTCTTGTGTATGGCATCACGATGTGCAGATATTCCACCATATATGCGAGCAAATATACGAACAAGGGGCAGTTTGAAAATGATATCAACGGCTGCGAAGCGTAGTCTATCAGAGCGTAGCCAACTGGTATACTTGTTCACTGCAAAGTAAAATAGAAAGCTGCCAGAACCAACTGCCCCGTGTGGATGTGAACAGATTAGCACTCCATTTGAATCTACCAAATTTCTATAATGTGTTTCACTTAGTCCCTCTGGATAACACACGGATGCTCCATATGCTGGCCATAGGATATAAGATGTAATAAACATCAGGATACGAGGTGGATTACAATATTTAGGCAATGGATGATTGCACATCACGAATAATAGAGTAATCATTATTGACCAATGTGGAGCCAGATACAACAATGTACCAGAAACAATAAATCCAGTTGCCATTGTGGCTGGCAGTATTTGCATCAATGCACCATGGAAAAACCAATTGAAATGTGAAGCCATTGCCGCTGCAATGTGATTTATTTGTGAAACAATTTAGTTATTGCCAATGCAATATACAGAGTGATTATACAATAATACTAACAGTATTTAAATAAAATGTACAAGTGTACATACTGATAGTATGTACTATGTGAATGTACAGAAGTGGGAGACAACATGCGAATCATAATTTGATACAGTGTGCATGCGAATAAATACTCGATAATAAAACAATGTAAATGCAATGTGATGCAATTTACTTCTTAAATAATTTATGTTGGAATGGTTGATTGTTCATAACCAAGGCTAACTTGCCACAATTTGAAGCAGTAATGGGAATTAGCTCGTGATCAGCATCGAAATCATCATTACTCCAATGGTGCTTGCTGTGCACATCCCCATTGGCATCCATGAATGGCTCCATTGAATCGTCCATAGATACACCAGTGACACTATCAACTAGATCTGTAATGGCCACTGTAAATGGTGCCTGTGTGATAAGGCCACCAGCACTACCACGAACAAACTTGTCGCCAATGGCGTTGGCAGGGCAGTTTGCTGCACGACTGAAGCCGCTATGTTGCACCTTGCCCATTAGCCACAGACTCTTGAATCTGTTGCTGCAGCTGTATCCAACACGACCAGGGATTCCAATAGCGAACAAAGCCCATGGTAGATTGAGACCAAACTTGGCTAGTCTGGCATGGAATAGTTCATCCTCCTCAGTTGTCCAGCCACCAGTAACCATTTCCTCGCCTGGTGCATTATTACGATAGAAGTACTTGATAGGGTTACTGGATATGGCAGTCCTGGCCTCTACAGCTCTGGCACACAGTTTTCCGTGGGTCCGCTTGATCTTCTTTGGTGGATCGATTCTGGCTACATCATCATCCACGCGATCGCCATCAGCACCAGCACCAGCATCAACATCCTCATCCATACCAACATAAGATACAGGGCTAGCTGCCTTGCGTTTGTTACGACGCACAGGTGAAGGAGTTGATACACGGATTGCAGCAGACGCACGCTGAGCCTTGTTGACAGCCTGGTGTACAATGGCAGCAGTGAGTCCACGGGGAGCCTTACCTCCAGTTGTAACGTGTGTGCTAGTAGCTGTACGCACAACAGAGTAGCGTGGAGCCTTACTGGAACCACGCACTTTGTGTGGGTAAGCAGGAGGTACAGAGATAGCTGGAGTGGCTGCAATGGGAGCTGGTAGAAGGATTGGGGGTGGAATAGGTGATGGAGTAGGCACCTGTTGCTCCAACAGAGAAGGGAATGAACGGGATTTGAATGCATGGTTAATTGAATCTGATAGTGATGTAGATGTATCATGTGGATGATTATCAAGATGGTTAGTGTTGTGGAATGCACCGATGTTGCTGTCCTCGTCCGAGATGTAGCCACTAGAACTGTGCGTGTAGGTAGAGTGTACGGAAGTTGGTGTATCGTTATCAGAGTCGTGTGTATCAAGATTTAAGTCGTGCTGTGGTTGAGTGGATACCGATTGTGCAGCGTTGGCATCCATGTTGTCCCAGAACTTCTGCACATTGGCACGAGAATTGGGGCGATCAGCATCATCGTCATCTAGATCATCCCATGCCTGTGCAATACTCAAATCGAACTCGTTGTCACCCATATAAGGTAACTTGGGAGATATAGTCAATTTGCCAATACCAAGTTTAAATGGATCTGGCGTATCGTCCATATCATCCACGTTATCGTATATCTCACTGTCGGGTGTAGAGGGGGATTGTGAACCAACAGATGAGATAGGACTGAGTGAGTTGGATGATGAATCACGCGAGACTGAGAATGTACTGGATGGAGTAGGACTAGCAGGTGGTGGCAATACATCACTCTCATTGCACAGCATGTCCACATCCTGTTCTATGTGCTTACTGCCAATAGAGGAGAGAGCAAGTTTTTGATTGCGTGCAGTCTGTTCCAACCTGGCCATACGTTCTCTGAATGAGTCCACACGCGAGAACTACATATGCACAGACAGATAAATATTAGATTCACTTAATACACAGCACAATACTATGTACAATATGATTGTGTGTGTTTGACCATACAAGTGCATTCTGTTCTTCTTTCTCTGTTCTGAATATCAGATCTAGCGAACTGGGCACAGTCTTCTTCTAGACACACAGACACAAATAGATAAACACAAATAAATTAATTTAATTTAAATATAATTTAAATAATAATAATAATTAAATAATAATATAATTAAATAAATAAATAAACACACAAGTCAATTGCATCACCTTGAATGTGTGCACAAATTGGAGTGTGAATTTAAATGTGGTGTATAGTGATGAGATGTGTGTATGGTTGAGTAATGACAACATAGTATGTGTTATAATAGGTATGTGGTTGGATATTGAAAGGTATGATGGAGTGGATAGATGATATGAAGTGATGATAAGCACACACTATGTGCTACAGTCAATTGCATCTCGTTGTGTGTGCAAGGCACTTCAGTGAAAGTATGAGGGTGTGTACGTGTGTATGTGTGTATGTATACCTGTAGGGTGTGTGAGTGATGATGTGGTGACGAGGGTGATGACAACATATCGAACGGATTCAGTGGTGGATGAAAGTGAATCATGAATGCATAAGCGATATAGTAATTAGGTGTAAGCGAAGAGTGTGATCAATGTGTGTGAGTGGACAT
>Ga0302280_1003338_pt1 | contig 11678 bp, 12 predicted proteins | sample III_Fen_E1_1_FD_198771 | JGI IMG/M metagenome (GOLD analysis project Ga0302280, IMG submission 198771) | Peat permafrost microbial communities from Stordalen Mire near Abisko, Sweden - III_Fen_E1_1 | ecosystem: Environmental > Terrestrial > Soil > Wetlands > Permafrost | place: Sweden: Abisko...
GAAGGTACAGTTTCAGCTCCAGAAGCAACAATGGTAATTAAACAACTTTCTTCATTGTTACCAATTAGCGTTGCAGAAACCAGCAGCTATGTAACTCCAATATCTGGAAGCACTTTTACAATTCAATCTCGTGAATCAGCAGGCGCAGCTATTGGCACTCTTTCAAATGCAGTAACAGTTACTACAACTGGCGCAGAAACTACAGCACAATTGTTAGCAACTTTGATTAATGCAGCAGTTGCAGTAGACGGAACTATCCCACATGTTGTTGCATCAATTACAGCAAGTAAGTTGGTAATTTCTTCAACAAATGGTTCAGCAGTTAATTTAGTAGATGGAACAAATACTCCATTGGCATCACTAGGTATGCCAACCGGCGTGTTCTCAAATTGGATCGATTTGACATATACAGCATCAATCAATTCTCCTACACAAGTTGCAGCAGAAGGAACTCTATGGTTTAATCCTTCTCTCACAGTTGACATAATGGTAGACAACGGAAGTCAGTGGATCGGCTATCTTAACATGTATCCATTGACTGATCCAAATGGTCCACAAGTAACATCAGCACAACCAACAACACAATCAAATGGTAACCCACTTCAAAATTATGATTTGTGGATACAGTCTGATAATGTAGTTGGCTACCCAGCAATCTATCGTTATTTGAATGGTGCATGGAATCTAGTAGATAATACAGATCATACAACCCCTATGGGTATTGTATTTGGAGATGTTCGTCAAGATTCTGGTCCAGGAATTAATAGCACATCGGTTGCACCTTGGTTGACAACTGTAGATTCTTATACAGCACAAGCAATTAGTACATTACCAGAAGATTTGTTACGTTCAAATTATGTTGATCCAGTTGATCTACAAATTTTGAATCCGCAGATTTTCCCAGCTGGAATTCTTTTGTTCAACACTGAAATTGGTACAGACAATGTTAAAGTTCGCCGTAATTCTTATTTCACTGGAGTTTCAGACTCTGGCGTTGCAGTCGGAACATTCTTAAACGCAGCATATGAAGAAGCATATCCGGGCGCACAAGAATCAGTTGTTGCATATTTGAACGCAAGTCCAGGACGTTGGGTTACAGACTCAGGCAATGATTTGAACGGTGTTGTTCTTATAGGACGTTTCGCTCAACGTGCAGAAGTCGTAAAAGCTCTTGCAGCACAAATTGTCGGAAACGAAGCAGTTCAAGATCCAAACTTATATTTCAATCTTTTGGCTTGCCCAGGATATATTGAAGTATTTGCAGACTTGGTTACATTGAACGTTGATCGTCAAGAAACAGCTTTCATCATCACTGATGTTCCTTCAACATTGACACCAGATGCAACTTCAATTAATAATTGGGCAACTGATAAGGCAAATGTTGCGAATAACGGAAGACTCGGCAGAGTAACAGCATATAATTATGCAGCTATGTATTACCCATGGGGACTCGGAACAAACGTAGACGGAACTAGCGTTGCTATACCTTCGTCAACCATTGCTCTTAATGTTTATGGATATAATGATCGTGTTGGTTATCTTTGGACTCCTCCAGCAGGAACTCGTCGTGGTGTTGTAAACAATGCGTCAAGCGTAGGTTACATCGATATTAACACATACGAATATATTCCTTACAACGTAAATCAAGGACAAAGAGATGCGCTATACACAAATAATATTAACCCAATAGTTTTCATTCCTGGACAAGGTTTGATAGTTCGCGGAGATAAAACTTTGGATGCAACAAGCACTGACTTAACAACACGTGTGAATGTTGCTAGAACTGTTGTTTATTTGCGTTATATTCTACCAATTTTGTTTGAAAGCTTCTTATTTGAATTGAACACACCAGCAACTCGTGCTGCTGCTGCTGATTTAGGCAATAAGTTCTTGACTGGTTTAGTTGGACTAGGAGCATTGACAGATTTTGCTCTCGTTTGTGATACTACAAATAATTCACCAGCATCAATTGCAGCAAATGAACTCTACATAAATATAGCGGTTCAGCCAACTTTTGCCATTGATTTTATTTATGTGCCAGTTGCACTTCAAGTTGCGCTAACACAATCATCATAAGATTTAAAGTTACATTAAAAGAAAAAAGCGAGATTTATTCTCGCTTTTTTAATTTCTTAATTTCTTTAATAATAAAAGAAATATACATATCTTTATTTGTAGGAGTAATGAACCAAGTTCTTGCACCAACAGTTGTATAAAGCAATTTTGCTTTCTTTTGATCTCTACTCATTATTTTATCAGCCGGTAATTTTGCTATACCACTAAGCCAAATATCCCAATTTTTTAACACATCTTCGTCATGAACATCTGGGTGCCAATTGGATCCATTATATTCTACGTTTATGTTTAATTTCGGAATATATAAATCATAATGATATCCACCGACTTGAAACTCATCTTCCTCAAAAAAGTATTTTATTTTCTTATCATCTAACAATTTCAAAATAGGAGTTAAAACTTTTCTACTTTCTTTAGAAAATAATTTCTTATTTTGAAACACACATTTGGGACATCCAGCCCCATCTAAATGATTGTACGGTATTTGTTTAAATTCACCATGATTGCGACAAACAATAGCAACATTGGTATAACTATTTTTATAATCCACCAAATCATAGATGTATGTATCTCCGTGAACTTCTTTAAATTTTTCTAAAATTTCTTCCTGACTAAATTTTCTATCATTATGTAACTTTTCATTTGCACAAAGTTTACAACCTTGCTTTTTTTTTAAATGACAAATCGGAGATTGCAAAAACTCGCCGTGTATTGGGCAAATAATAATCATTTTTGTGGTAGCAGACTCATATTTGCTCTTGGTATAGATATAAAAATTATTGTGAACCACTGCACACGCAATAAGATAATCTTTTGCAAACTTTTTCTTACGCGCAGCAACACGTTTGTATATTTCTTTTCTTTTCTTAACTAATTTGCTTTCTTTTTTCTTTCGTCGTCTTTCGTGATATTTCTTCATTTTTGGTGAAACTATATTTCCTTCTTTTCGCAATTGTTCTGTTCTTCTTTTTATTGCAACTCTAAAATTTTTTAATACCTTTCCTTTTAATTTCTTTCCTTTATTATGCGCCACCCGACCCCTTTTCTTTGAACTCATTGCTTTTTTAGATTTCTTTTTATGTTTTTGTCCGAACATTGGGTTATTTGCACCGGATGTATTTGCTACCATTTTATCATGAATATCTTTAGAAATTATTTTGGCTTTTGGAAATTTTAACTTATATTTAGCACAAGTCAAATCATGCGTCTTAACATGACGACATAGACTCTTAAATTTCTTACCACAAATTTGACACTTGACTAACATAGATTTATTATATATCAAGTGCTTAACAAAATCAACTATATTTTAAAACTCTTGACCTATAAAAAACTAGCGTTTTTAAAGGGTTTTATGTATAATTAAAATATGATTAATATGGGAATAAAATGAATTTTGTATTTGCAAATATTTTAACAGCGCAAGACATGAAAGAAGCTCGTGCGGCAATAATTAAGCCGTCTCGTTCTTTGCGAGAAGACTCAAAGCGCAGCATCAAAACAATATTCAAAAATAGTTATGTTGATGTTAATTACACATTACAGCAACTTGGTTTTGAAGACAGAATCGGAACATATATTTCTAAACGAGATGTTAATCTTATTTTAGAATATGCTAAAGAAGAGTTAAAATTATATAAAAAGATTGGAAATTTTTATGTAAAATTAGCATGGAACTGGACTACAGATCATACGATTATTGTTTTAATTCTTGTTGAATTAATAATGCCTTTTTTAAGAAATTAATTTATTGACATATAACCTCATCGTGATATACTTAGATATATTAAATAATTAATCAACACGGAGAGAATAAATGTTTTTTAATGAAAATGTACCGCACAGTCAAGAATCACTACAAAATAATAAGCAACTTTCGTCGTCTATTTTAAACATTGAAAAAGAATCTACACTCCGAGTTGACATTCTAGAAACACTAATAATTCAGCTTGAAAAAGAAATTATGGATGAAAATGATTTTGATGAGTCAGATGAACTTCGCCGCAAAGAACTACGTCCACTAACACGAGACTTAATGAACCAGATGAAAATTGATAGAAACTTAACGAAGCTTATGTTGCAAGAAATTAAAGTAGCAACAAGCGGAACAAATGGTGTCGTTGTTGTTTCAGATAGATTTAAAATGCGCTTTACAAATGTAGTAAATGAGTTAGCTACAATTCAGTTGAATTTAACACAAATCGCAAGAGAGTTTGTCGCAGTATATCCGGGCGTTATTGAAAAGCACCTTTTGATTTCTGATTTAAACCCAGTTAAAATGTAATATTAAAATATTAAATTAGAGATATAGCGCATTTATTGCGCTATATTTTTGTGCGTAATCAATAAATTACAGTCTAATAAAGGTCATTTTTAAAATTCTTCACCTTGAATAAATAAGTGTATGAGATTATTATTCAAGGAGATTTAATATGACGATTCCTATGCCACCTCCAGTGAAAACCGTAGACCGTTTCGGGATAAATGTTACTGGTAATACAGGTCAAGGACCGATGCAACAGCCAAAGCTCAAGAATCGTTTTAGGGTTCTTATGTTAGGTCTTGGCGGCGGAGTAGCAACAGATCCGATTACATTGAATACAAATACATGTGGTTTGCCATCAGCAACACAAGAAGAAAAAGAAATTCATTCATATAACAACGTTGCATATTACGCTGGCAAGAATATTTGGTCAGATATTGAATTAGTAGTTCGTGACACAGTTGATAATACAGTTGCTAAAGCAGTTGGCGCACAAATGCAAATGCAGATGGATCATTATAACCAATCAGGTTATCGCGCTGGTCAAAATTATAAATTCACGATGCAAATTCAGATTTTAAACGGCGGATATGATTCTGCTTCAGTTGCATGGACTCTAGAAGGTTGCTTCTTGAAGTCGGCTGCATTTGGTGAAGTTGACTATTCATCAACAGATCCAATTAATATTACATTAGGAATTCGTATGGATAATTGTATTCTTGAAGACTTAACTGGTGTGAATTCTATTTTCCCAGCAGTTGCGGCAGATCCACTCGGAACATTTTTGGATTCATAAAATATTGTTTTTATTATATTATTTTCAAAACCCAGTTTTAATACTGGGTTTTGTCTTTTGCGGTAAAATAACTCAAAAAAATATGACATCTTGAATAAATACATTCATAGAAGACTCACATTTTTAGTTTGTCTTTACACACTTATTAAGGAGATATAATATGACTATTACTACATTCGCAAACGACCGTGATCAGGGTTCATTGGCAAATGGCGAACATTTGACCTCAGCTTTGGACTTTTATACACTCAACACTTCAGTTGCATTATCAACAGATGACTTTTCTGCATTGGATAGCGGCGAAGATTTGATCCGTATTGGCGAAATCATCGGGATGCAGGCACAGCCAGTTGTTACTGGTTTGCATGTTATTACTGGTGTTGCCGATTCAACAGTATATGGTTTGGCATCTGGAATAACAACAGTCTATCAGTTGAAGTTCATGATCGAACACACAAATGCATGGAATAATGCAGATGTTTCTGGCTCAGTTCCTGGCACATTAGCTTATGCTTTGCAAAATGAAACCACTTTGTGCCCACTACCTTTTAGTGGTGCAACTTTGACAATGGGTTCAAATGCAGCATTGTTCTTTAGCGCAATTCTCTAATTTGAATTGAATTAATAATCTGAAAGGGCGACATGAACGTGTCGCTCTTTCTTTTTGTGCTAAATTTATTAAATACATTTATAGAAGACCTACAATTTTGTTAGTTTTCACACACACACAGGTATACAAATGACTACTTCATTCGCAAATGACCGCGATCACGGCTCACTAGCAAACGGTGAACATCTCACCTCACAAATCGACTTTTACTCATTGGCAACTCTAGTTCCACTATCAACAGATGACTTTTCTGCATTGGATAGCGGCGAAGATTTGATCCGTATTGGCGAAATCATCGGGATCCAAGCACAACCAGTTGTTACTGGTTTGCATGTTTTGCCTGCTCAAAATCTAGCTCAATATGGTTTGAGTGCAGGAGCTTCTGCAACGCTCAAGTCAGCAGCAAACTTCGCAGTTCTAGCTGGTGCTTCTGTAACAAATACAGGTTCTAGTGTTATCACTGGCGACGTTGGCGCAGTATCATCAATCACTCCCGGTCCTTGGACAGTTACAGGAACTGTACATACCGTAGATGACGCAGCTACAATTCAAGCTCTTACTGATGCACACGCAGCTTATAACACTCTTAGCGTTATGCCATCAACCACTTTAACAGGCGACTTGGGCGGAAAGACTTTGACTCCAGGAGTTTATAGCTATGCATCTTCTGCTGGTCTTACCGGAACAGTAACTCTTGATTTTCAGAATATGTCAAATAAAATGATTGTTGTTATTATGGGCAGCACACTTACAACAGCAAGTGCTTCTGTAGTTGACGTTATAAACAGCAATGCTTCTAACAGCATATTTTGGGTTGTCGGAAGTTCAGCTACATTGGGTTCAACCACAGCATTTGCCGGAACTATTATTGCACTAGCAAGTATTAGTTTCGTAACTGGCGCAAACATTACAAATGGTAATGCGTTGGCTCTTACTGGTTCAGTAACGATGCAGGATGACATGATTAATGTCGCTTCATCTTCACTAACAGGAACCGTGAATGTTTTGAACTTTATGATCGAACACACAAATGCATGGATTAATTCTGATGTTTCTGGGTCACTCCCAGGTTCATTAGCTTATGCTTTACAGAACGAAACAGCACTTTGCCCATTGCCTTTCAGTGGCGCATCGTTAGTTATGGGTGCAAATGCATCACTAACCTTCACTGCAATTTACTAAGTTTAATTAGATGTGAATTTAAGAGAGCGTTCTTAAAAAGACGCTCTCTTTTTTTGGTTAAACCTTAAACAATTGATAAATAAGATATAACGATTTTTTGGTGAATTTCTATGGATGACTTAGCTGCAAATATAGATTACTCTAACGTAAGTGAGCGCAATTTAAGATTGGCTCGTCATGAAGTTGGAAAGTATCTTTTTAGACTAGAAGGATGGGATCCAGATCATAAAGATTATAATACAAAGTTGACTGCAGCTAAATTACAAAAAATTCAAAATGAATTAAAAAAATTTGATAAACCAGAAGAACATTTAAAAGAAGAACTTCCAGATGAAACAAACTCTGATACTTTAGATACAACTCAGACTGATGTAAAAAATCCCGCCGAAACATTATCAAGATTAGCTAAGATTGATGAAGTAAAAGCTCAAAAATTTTTATCAGATTTACCATTAACAGATTACGTAGCATTATGTATTGCAATGGAAGATAAAGACCTTCCTAAAATTAGTGCAATCGTCGGAAAACATAAATTAGCTGAAGATCAATATCATGAAGCAATTGATTTGAAAGTAGCACAAGAATTAAGAAAAATTTCTCAACAATCACCGCATCAGGGCGTTGCTGCGAACACAACCACAAATGCTGCAAATACTCCTAATGCTGTGAATAATATGGCAGCACAATCAACAGCGCCGAGTGCATCAACAGCAGGAACATTGGGCATGACTGGAATGGTAGCCCCAGTGGGATCAGTTGGCGCAGTCGGAACTGCTGGAACAGTATCACCAACATCTCCGAAACCAGGAACTCCGGCTACACCTGCTCTAGCAGTAAACAATATTGTAGATGCAGATAGTAAAACTGATACTGTGGCATTGAAAAACCCACAGACACATAAAGTTGAAATCAAGAATGTAAAAGATCCTAAAAATAATGCCCAAATAATGGCACTCATCAAAAATGCGGGGCTATAATTATGAAAATGATAGAAATTTTTGGAGAGATGCGCTTACCAGTTTTCAACGAAGAAGTTGAAGTTTTAAAAAAGGTAAAAAATAAGAAAATAACAGAAGTTTCTCACCTCAATGATAGAGAACGTCAGGTTGTTTTAGGCCTTGTACGTAAAAATGTTCTAAATATTAATGGGAATAGCATTTCATTTAATGCACCAAAAACTGTTGGAGAAACAGATGGTAACTAAATCAAAATCTGAAGAAGTTTCAGAAAATAAAAAGCACTTCAAGGACTTAATTTCAAAACTTAATGAAATTACAGATCGAGTAGAAGAAGCTGAAGTTGCCCTATCCAAAGTTTCTGAAAAAAAATCTGCTACAAAATTAGAAAAACAAGTTGTTACAGAAGGTGTGCATTCACATAAAGAGATGCGCGATATTCTTAGTCGTTTTAATAATATGTTTGAAGAAAATATTAAACCTGTTTTACTTGAAGAAAAGATTGTTGGAGAATTTGAATTAGCCGTAAAGACAAAAGTAACAAATAACGGAGTTCAGATAGGTCAATGGGAAATTAAAAAAATTACCGAAGGTAAAGAAGTTATCTATAGTATTGATAATACTGAAACAAAAATTACAATTTTAGAAGATATTAGAACTTATGCAGCAGCAACAGCTATTGTAAAATTACTAAATTCCGGAAAAGCAGCAAATAGCAAAGACGTATCTAAGTTTTTAATGATGGATGAATCATTTAGAATCAATTACCAAGATGCTCTTTTATATAAGAGAAAATTCTTAAAAACTAAAAATCCAGTTTATGAAGATCGTTTTGAATCTTGCAAAAGTAAAGCACTTCAACTAAAAGAGTCAATTAAAATAAAGTCTAACAATTTGGAGATTTCATAATGTTTTCATCATATGCCGATCCAAATGATTATGTTTCTTATAAAAAACTTGTTAGAACACTTAATAGTAATTTTGGGTATGATTTATCAGCAGCATTAGTAGGAAAACGTTCTTTGAATGATGTTATTAGTTTTAAATCAGAAATTCAGGAACAACAAGCATTGATCTCTGAAAGTAGCTATGAATATACTAACAACAAATATAGAAAAAATATCATCGTATTAGAGGCTTTAGGTCATTTAGTGAACTTGTTAGAAATTAGAACCTATCGTATAGACCCAAAAACTGGATCATTGGTTAATTATGCAACTCAAGAAGAAAAGCAAAAAACCCTTGAAAACCCGAAAGATAATCGTCCTGATTTATACTTTACGCAGGATCACTTAAATATAGAAGAACCAATTGAAGTTGTTGGTAATAATTATAATGATGTTGAAGCTAGTGTAACAAATGCAGTAAATCAGCAAGCACCAGCAGATAATCTAAAAAAAGCAGAAGTTTATGTTGGAGTAAATGGTGGAGATCCGAATTATTCGACACCAACAAATACTGCTTTAGAAAAAGAATTAGATGGTTTATCATCGGGCGATCTTTTAAATATCACCGATAAAGTTAAAGCAGTTGTTAAAAAAGAAATTACAAAAGATATTTCAGATGCTGTTAAGATACAGAAGAGAAAGAATGAAGAACAAAAATTAGGAGAAGATACAATGACAAAAAGAACAACTATTTCAATGCTAATCGAATCAGAAATGGAAAAAGCCGAAATTATTTTAGGCGTTAAAGCTATTACTGATGATCTTCAGCAAATGGCTGAAAAGATTTCTCGTATGCAAATCGAAGATATGTCTGCATTGACAGAACGTCTTAAAGCAGAATTTGGCATCGAACGCGGCGATCAGTTTCAAACAGAAGTTGGAAATCTTCTCGGAGCAGCATTAACTGCATTACAGAATTCAAAGTCTTCTATTGATAACACAGCTTTGGCATTGACTGGAGATTCTGGAATGGCAGCAAACGGAGCAGCACCAGCACCTTTAGCAAATGCACCTATGGCAGCACCAGATGAAGCAGAAGATGAATTGCCAGGCGGAGAAGAAAAAGATATGTTTGTCGGACATGAAGCAGGAGCTGGCGGAGAAGAAGCACCACTAGGCCGAGTTAAGAAAGAAAGCGTTCAATCAAGACGTAATAAGCTTGTTGAAATGAAAAAATTAATTGAAAAAATGGTCGTAATACTTGAAGCAGCGAAAAAAGATCCAAAGAAACATGCAATGATTAAAGATAAAGTTAAGAAACTTAAAGAATCAGTTGCTTTGATGGAAGATTGGGGTGTAGAAATGCACACTGCTCCTAAAGATAAGGGCATGTTCAAAGGCAAGCCACAAGCAAAGATCAGATCAGAACTTTCATCTGAAAAGAAAAGTCAAGAAGCGCATAAGAAGTCAACTGGAAAAGCAGATCCAGCAACTTCAAAAGAAATAAAGCAACATGAATTTGCATTACGTGCAAAACATGGCTTCGGCAAAGTAAAAGAAGACAGTTCAGAAGATTCAAGCAAGCAACTTCTTATGGATGAAGGCGCAACACGTAAGCATTTTAAAATGATTGCAGATACATTGAAGCACATCCCAGATGTTGAAAAGCGTAAAGAATTAGCTAAGTCACACGCAGATGCTTTTAAGAAAATGAACCCACGTTTTAATCATTCAAAGTTTTTTAAAGCTTGTGATCTTGATGAATGTGATAATGGTTCTATGTCACCGCTATCAACATCAACACCACATTTTGAAAGTGCAGAACCGCGTAAGATGGGTAACCCAGAACATATGGCAAAGAAGGAAGTTAATCCAAAGACACCAAAGAATACTTCTAAAATGTTAGATGCAAAAGCTGGTAACGTAAAAAAAAAGTAACTGAAGACGTTAGTGGCGATTTAGCAGCTAATGTAAAAGATGCTTTGATGTTTCTAAAAATTGGTGGTAATACAAAAGTTCCGACGCAAGTAGTTATGAACGAATTTAGAAAACGCGGAATGGATATAAGTTTAGAACAATTACAAAATATGTTCCCTGCAGGAAACAATTTTATAAAAAATATAACTAACCAAGTTGTAGAATTTAATACTACTGATCAGCAAGAAGTGCCAGGAACAGTTAAAAAATCTCAAGACAACAAGGCAGCAGTAAGTAATATGGCTTTGAAAGCAGTGAGAAAGAGGGACTAATGAATATTAACGAGTTAGTTGAAAAATTAGAAAATATTTCAGAAGATATTCATACTGATGAAGAAGTGAATCGTATACTTACTGATATAGCTAACAAATACTTGCATATATCAACATTAGAAGTTCAAGGTAGAGACTCACTAGACTTTCATGACGTGGCAGGGTATCAACTTAAAAAAGCTTTAATGGCAGCATATAATGTTGGTTTTGCAGCTGGCGCCGATAATGTAAGTGATAAGATAAAAAAATCTAATCATGATACAGCATTAAAAATTGAGGATTAAAAATGTCAGCAGATCCAAGAGGGTTCATACCAGCATCAGACGCAGCTAATGGAATCGTAACAGATTTAGCATTACATCAAGAATGTACAGAAATTGAAAGAAATATTCTTGTGCAAAGCTCAAATGGATTTCTTTCGACTACAATAACCAATACCCCAATGACAAACAATAGTTTCTATGCTCCGCTTACGGTTACAAATGTAAACACAACAAATAATACAGTTACAATACCCGGACTTGCAGCAGAAATAGCAGCAGCAAGCTGTATGTCATCTTGTAGAGGTTCTATTACAGGGCAACCAATAACATTTTCTTCAACAGATTTGTTGCCGTCACCTCTACAAACAAGCACTACATATTATTTGGTTCCTACAG
>Ga0302280_1003345_pt1 | contig 11668 bp, 15 predicted proteins | sample III_Fen_E1_1_FD_198771 | JGI IMG/M metagenome (GOLD analysis project Ga0302280, IMG submission 198771) | Peat permafrost microbial communities from Stordalen Mire near Abisko, Sweden - III_Fen_E1_1 | ecosystem: Environmental > Terrestrial > Soil > Wetlands > Permafrost | place: Sweden: Abisko...
TTAACGCGCCTAGAAACATATTCATCCGACAGTTAGTCTTGTAAGTTCTATATTATTTGCCTATGCGACGGGGCTTATACATTTTCTAACATTTTTGTTAGTTTTCACACCACGACCGTCAGCGTCTACATCGTAAATTATTTTCTATCTTAAAACATGGGTCAGTTAATCGTTTATTTTTTCTCCATACTTTGTGATATTTCTTTAGATATGTTCGCATATAATCCGGGTTTTTAATCCTCCATTTACGATTATTTTCAAGCATATGATATTTTTGTTCTTTGTAGCGCCGTGAATCATAATCGTGTTGATACTTCTTAACATTAGACTTGTTATTCTTTTTCCATTTTTTAGCACTATCTCTACAAGGTTCACAGGTTTTTGTTTCTTTTCCTGTAGATAAAGATATAAATACGCTATTATCTCGTTCAACCTTACAATTAGAACAAACTTTCATTTTATCTTGTATTTATTTGGTATTCTTTAAAATACCAAAAATTTAACTATTATTATGGGATTTGCCTATTATTATGGGATTTGCCTATTATTATGGGATTTGCCTATTATTATGGGATTTTGGGATTTCACTATTATTATGGGATTTCACTATTATTATGGGATTTCACTATTATTATGGGATTTCACTATTATTATGGGATTTGCCACCCCTAAGCCTCAGCACCAAATGCAAAGTACTCTCTTTTTGTATGTTATAGTCAGCTAATGTTCTACCATCCTCTAATTGTTTACCTGCAAATATGAGCCTCTGTTGATCTGGTGGTATTCCTTCCTTGTCCTGTATTTTACTTTTCACGTTTTCAATGCTGTCAGCAGCTTCTACATCTAAAGTAATTGTCTTTCCTGTTAAAGTTTTGCAAAAGCGTTATCCAAAGGCATTAAACCTTTCCATGAGTTCTGAGACTGCTTTCTCTCCTCTCAATGGCACATTTTCATGTGGGTCCGACTATATCTTGAGCGAATTTCTCGCCCGCCCCCGTTTAGTCTGTGAACTGCATCCATGAGCTCCTATAAGCTGTTAGGACTTGGCTGCGGATTTTCCCTATTCCGATCGTTTTTACCATACCCAGGGGCTTTCGCCTCGGCCACATTTACGTTTCCATAAATGCTTGGTAGATCGGACTTGACAGGATGTTCCCGCAATTTGAGGGCGTCGCAGTATAGACAAAGCAGATTAGAGTCTATACCACTTGCTCGGACTTTCGTCCTTACAACCAGACCTTTTGAAAAATCTGGAATGACATGCTGAATTGTGGCTTATGTATAATTGGCTTGGCTTTAAATAGCAATAAACATAAATGATTAAAATTTTTCACAAAGATAAAGAGGTTTAAAGATTACAATCATTCATACAACTGCAACCCAACATGTCGTTTGATCCGCGCGCGCTTAGAAGATTAGCATATTCCGAGTACAATAGTAATGGATATATTAAATTTACAATCGACGTTCCCGGAACAGCCAGAATGCTCCCATTGGCTGATGCTATACAAAAACTTATAGTCCAATATACAGCTATACAACGAGAAGATAATTTACAGAATTCAAATAATGATATGAAAGAATCACCAAATTCTAATAATGTAGGGGAAGAGTCGAAAGAGGGATATGGCACTCCTGTTGCGAATTCTAACAATTTAGAGTCAAAAGAGGGGTACAGTAAGCCAGCAGAGAATATATCAGATGAAAAAAATATAGAGATATTTTGGAAGAAAGTTAACGACGAACCTCGTAAATGTAGATTATCGTCTGGAGAACTTAGACAAGCATGCATGGCACAAAATTGTACATCATTCACGCATAAAGATCGCCTATGTAGAAAACATTTAAAACAATTAAAACGATCAAAAGAAGCTGTAATATTTGAAAAACCGTCTCCAGACGTAGAGAAGGCTTTAAAAAAAAGCCGGTAAATTCAAAACTTGCTTGTAAATTGCGTAAAATTGTGCGCAATGCAATTTTACTTAGAAGAAAAGAGACTTCTGAAATCGTTAATCTGATAGGATGCTCTGTTAGTCAGTGTAGATCACATTTAGAGAAACAGTTTGATGAAAATATGACCTGGGAAAATTACGGTCCGTCCCGGCACCCAAATCAAGGATGGCAGATAGACCATATTCGACCTTGTAAATCTTTTAATTTAACTTGTCTAGATCAACAACAAGATTGTTTTCATTATACAAATTTACAACCTTTATGGGCTCTAGTTAATCAGTTTAAAGGGACTACGATATTTTGAGCTCATAATATTAAATATAATTTTTTTCATCTTATTAAAGCTGAAATAATTTCTTCTCGTTGTTTAATTTGAGTAGGGCATTTAGCCGCGACAGTTCCTATTGTGCTATGCATGTTGATAGCATCACCCTTATATTCACTATCTGGAATGAAACCGATGCGTTCATAGTAAGAAATCAAACCTTTCATATCGAGTTCTCCTGACTTTCCGGACGCTGTCAAGGAAAACGAGGTAGATGGAGGTAAATCGAATAGTTTAAGTACATAGCATAAACTCGAATAGGCCAATCCTTTTAGAAATTCTCTATCTTTTGCGGTTAAAATAGCATCTATTTCTGGTCTCATACCAAGTAGAGCATGAAATCCACTCATATACAATCCTTCTTCTTTATCTGATATCCATAAGCTGACTTCAACAATCATTCCTGGTTTATTATCTAGGTTTTCTATAGTAGTATAGTTTGCAAGTTTGCTTTGAGATCCGTCTACTCTGAGAGATAAGTCTACATACCAGTTTATAGAAATGGATTGTTCACCCCGTCCGACGTCTTCGAAAAACTTTCCTTTCCTTTTTATAGTTGCATAAAATTTACTATCTCCATACAAAGAATTATTTCCAATTGTGCTATGAAGGGCTACTTGTTGCTTGAGGATATTATATCTTTGAGAAAGTTCCGCTCGCATCTTATGGAAATCTCTAAAACTGTCTATCAATTGATTTATCCTAATCAATTTTTTCTGTAGACTTATAAGCTCCACCGAATCGCTGTTGGTAGATTTAATAGCTTTATTCAGACCTTGTTTTTCGCTGATAAGAATGAAAAATTCTTTAGTCTGCCCATCTGTTTCTTTCAATTTATTAGAAATATCCAGCAACTCTTGGACTTCTGTCATTATTAATTAGGCTAAGATATAAAGTAGAAAGTATAGTAACTATACTTTCTAATTTGAGCATCATATTCATCTATACTTTTGACAATAATAATCATCATGATGTTGTCCAGTTCCGTAAGGTTTTGAAGGAATGACTGTGGTAGCTATTGATATTTTTACGATCCTTTGAAATTTCATCTAATTAAAAGCACGAATTTAAATCTTTCTTATACTGTTCTATATCTAATTCGATTATTGATGAATTTCGAGATAACCAAAACCAATCTATCTTGTCCAGGTTCTTTTCCAAGAGGGAAATTGCCGCAGGATTTTGAGATAACCAACACCAATCTATCTTGTCTGGATTCTTTTCCAGGAGGAAAATTGCCGAAGGATTTTTAGATAACCAATACCAATCTATCTCGTCCTGATTCTTTTCCAGGAGGGAAATTGCTGTAGGATTTTGAGATAAACAAGACCAATCTATCTTGTCCTGATTCTTTTCCAGGAAGGAAATTGCCTCAGGATTTTCAGATAGACCAGACCACTTTATCTTGTCCGGATTCTTTTCCAGGAGGGAAATCGCTGCAGGATTTTGAGATAACATATACCAATATATCTTTTCTACATTCTTTTCCAATAGAGAAATTGCCGCAGGATTTTGAGATAACATATACCAATATATCTTTTCTACATTCTTTTCCAATAGAGAAATTGCCGCAGAATTTTGAGATAACCAATACCAATCTATCTTTTCTAGATTCTTTTCCAATAGAGAAATCGCCGAAGGATTATAAGATAACCAGGACCATTTTATCTTGTCCAGATTCTTTTCCAGGAGGGAAATTGCTGCAGGATTTAGAGATAGACCAGGCCAATCTATCTTGTCCGGATTCTTTTCCAGGAGGGAAATTGCTGCAGGATTTAGAGATAGACCAGACCAATTTATCTTGTCCGGATTCTTTTCCAGGAGGTAAATTGCCGTAGGATTTTTAGATAACCAATACCAATCTATCCTGTCCGGATTAATAAATAGTTTTAAACGTGTTGGTTTCGGGATAATATATTGTGCTGTAATATGTAAAATACATTTCGGTAATCGTTTAAACATTTAAGATATATGATTTCCTTGTATACTACCAGGAGTGAAAAATCAATTAAATAGGCTTCATTAATAATGCAATTCGTCTACACTTTTCATAATAACAATCATCGTGATGTTGTTCAGTTCCGTAAGGTTTTAAAGGAATGACTGTGGTAGCTATTGATATTTTTACGATCCTTTGAAATTTCAGCTAATTAAAAGTACGAATTTAAATCTTTCTTATACTGTTCTATATCTAATTCGATTATTGATGAATTTCCAGATAGACCGGACCAATCTATCTTGTCCAGATTCTTTTCTAGGAGGGAAATCGCTGCAGGATTTCGAGATAAAATAGACCAATTTATCTTGTCTACATTCTTTTCCAGGAGGAAAATTGCCGAAGGATTTTTAGATAACCAATACCAATCTATCTTGTCCGGATTCTTTTCCAGTAGGGAAATTGCTGCAGGATTTTCAGATAGATCAGACCAATCTATCTTGTCCGGATTCTTTTCCAGGAGTGAAATTGCTGCGGGATTTTCAGATAAACTGGACCAATCTATCTTGTCCGGATTCTTTTCCAGGAGGGAAATTGCAGCAGGATTTTGAGCTAGACCAGACCAATCTATTTTGTCTACATTCTTTTCCAGGAGGGAAATTGCTGCAGGATTATAAGATAGGCTAGACCAATCTATCTTTTCTAGATTCTTTACCAGGAGAGAAATTGCTGCGGGATTTTGAGATAAACAATGCCAATCTATCTTGTCCGGATTCTTTTCCAGGAGGGAAATTGCTGCGGGATTTTGAGATAACCAATACCAATCTATCTTGTCCGGATTCTTTTCCAGTAGGGAAATTGCTGCAGGATTTTCAGATAGATCAGACCAATCTATCTTGTCCGGATTCTTTTCCAGAAGGGAAATTGCTGCAGGATTTTCAGATAAACTGGACCAATCTATCTTGTCCGGATTCTTTTCCAGGAGGGAAATTGCCGCAGGATTTAGAGATAACCAGGACCAATTTATCTTGTCCGGATTAATAAATAGTTTTAAACGTACTGGTCTCGGGATAACATATTGTGCTATAATATGTAAAATACATTTCGGTAACCGTTTAGACATTTAAGATAAAGATATTTAAATATAAATCTAAGAAATATGATTTCCTTGTTACTACCAGGAATGAAAAAAAAATCAATTAATTATTTTAATTGTCTATAATTGAATAGGCTTCATTAATAGTTTCTTGAGTATGATAAAGATCGTCTTGACATTCTTGCAATTTCTTATTACATCGTTCCAATTCAGATTGTGCTTGAGATAGCTGGGTTTTAGTAGATATTAATTCTTTGCTTTGAACTTCGTTTTTACGTAATAATTCTTGATTGTCAGTATATAATGTGGTGTTTTCGGATTGTAACTCAGTTATACGTTGATTTGCGCTATAGAGCAATTCTTGCTCATCGGTATATAATGTAGTAATTTCGGATCGTAGCCCAGTTATATGTTTATTTTCACTAGTTGTTGCTTCTTCCAAATCTAAATTACACTTTTTTAATTTACCATCACATTGTTCCAAGTCATTTTGGATTTTTGATAAATTAGCCTTTGTTGATGTTAAATCTTTTAAATCTGTATTTTGTATCTGATTAGTATGCTGTAATCTTTGTATTTCTTCTTGAGCGGATTTTAAGCTAATATTAATTTGATTGTTATTTCCTTGTAATATGTCTTGATGCTCTTGACACTTATTTAAATTTTTTGTAATCTCGGTTAACTGCCTTAGACATTGATTTTTCTGATCTGTTAAATTTTTAGCTAAATCTATATGCTGAGATACTATATTATTTAATTGCTTCAGTTGTCCGCCACATTTACTAATTGTAGATTTATAGTGAGCTATACGCGCTCCAGAAGGAATGCATGGTTCGAGAGCATGACCTGCTGTAAGCAGTTGATCTTTATTTAATTCGGATATACGCCTTCCATCGTAGAAATAATACAATTTACGATTTTTTGCTTTTGTACAAGATATACCAGAGCTCATGATTTATCTATATGTTTTATTTAAAAAGATTAATATCGACCACGTAAAGCTTTGACGGCTATTAAAAATAAAAGACAATTCTTCAATAAATGGTATTTAAAGTGAATTTATCAATCTCTATTATCGACCTTAACAAAACATGGAATCTTCTCAATTAATATCTATTCCTTTGCTACCTACAGAAGAAAAAAGTGTAACCAAGACTGTCTTTTTTAACCGTAAGTCTCTTGACATTAGAAAAAAGAAACTTAAACCGATAGTATATCAGATATATTTATGCACTTACTGTTTACCGAGCGAAATTATCAGTGAAACTCCACAGAATCTAGTACTATCCGAATTAGGAGCTTGGTGTGCACTTATTGTACGACAGCCTCAGGACATGTTCAATGCGGAAAAAGATACTCAAACAACATATATGCTAAGCGGAGTCGAAGAATCTAATAGCCATATTGAAATCAGGTTAAATGGAGTCAAGGAAAGTTTAAACTGGATAACGGCCAATCTTGAAAAGAATCAATATTCATCAGTAGAAACTACCTTTGTGAGCAATGATGTCTTTGTTGTGAATATTTTGCGCGAGTGGTTACCCAAATGGCACAAGAATGATTTTAAACTTGGACCGAAAGGTTCAGGAGATGATATACGTCCGAACTTGGATTTATTAAGGTCAATATCAGAGATTAGCACAAACATTAAACTTGTTGTTAAATGGCAGGCGGAAAAGAGTTATGAAATGGAACAACTTCGCAATAAGATTGACAACATTTTAGACACGCATTTAAAGAATATCTCAAAACTTCCTTCTAATGAACTAGTTAAAAGGATAGATGGTTCGTCTATCCATGAAGCAGTTCCCCCAGCATCTTCGTCCTGAAAACATTGATAAATTGGTTGATTATCATTTTAAACGCCAATTAAGTTACGTTCGGATTCATGTCTATGACACCATGATAAATGGACTATCTAATCAAGAAAGTAAACATTTTTCTATCAATTTACAAGATGTCCCTACTGGAGAATTATCTAGGTTACATAAAATAGATGAACAGGTGGCTACTCAAATTCGTTCAGAATTGAATGATTTAGGATGGGCTACATCTATGGGATACGGGGGAACTATGCTTTTTGTATATCCGGAAGGATCTAAACAACCGAGCGAATCTATCACATGTCATAGCTTCGAATAGATTTAAGTTGGTTTAATATATCTAGTTAAATTTATCGATATCTTTTTATATCGATAAACTAATCATGTCGGATCTTTTAATTCTGTAAACACATTATACCATATCAACAAACCGTTTTTTAGGTAACATCATGATCTTAATATCTGCCCTCAGAGTAAAGGCTATCGCTAAAATATATTCATCATTCATCTTATAGTCTGCTCCAAGTCTCTGTTTTATAAAGTTAGATATTTCCTCTCCTTCTGTGATAAAAATCATGTGCGCGTTATCCCATAAAACACTAGGAACTTCGTCTATAGATGAAGCAAACCATACTGTATGTGAATAATGTTTACTCCAATCTCCTACAGGATTCGTGTTTTGTAGTAGAGTATTCGGGATAAGTATATGCTTGATAATATGGTTATATAACCACTTTGTTCCGTTGTACTTTTCCTTTGATTGAGTAAGTTCTTTATATGAACTCGAAATCATCGCATGATCGGTATTTTTGAATTGATTGTCAAATGACAGGTCTAGTAAAGCTAATTTATTCTTTAATTGTTCATTCGTATCAGACATATTGGAGAATTCCTTTTTTACTTTATAAAGATTCGGATCTACTGATATTTCACTAGTAATTAAATTAGTCTCTTCTATATAGCTATTAAGGACAAATTGAATCAAATTCTTCAATATAGGAGATTTTGGGGAACTAACAATGACTATAGCAAATCTATCTCTATCACAGGGAAAAACAGGGAGTACAAATGGTGTGATTGCAAATTCTCGGGTATATTTTCTAACTGTATTCATTCTGAGTCGTTTAAAGAGATCTTTCTTTAAACGCGAAAAAACTGTATAGATTTTAATATTAACAAATCATAAATGCACTATTGCTTGATAGTCCTTTTGATCTTAGTAGTTATCTTATTTATCCTATTGGTCAGATCTAATAGCCGTGAATCATTTGGACCGGGACATCCTTTTATTCCCATGTATATACCTATTCCACAAAATCTCCAACAAACCCAAACTTATCTTGATTTTTCCGATCCAGCTGTATTACAAAAAATATGCCCTACTCCCCGAGGGGAAGGAAAATGGTGTAAAAATCATGATGATTGTCCTGGAGAGGGAGAATTATGTTACAATTCAGCTTGGGGTTGGGTTAGTTCTGATCCTGATTTTGTTAATCCTCAACCAGAAAGTAATTATTGTGTTTGTAGTATTCAGTCCGTATGTCAGATTTATGGAGTTTGTTAATGATATTGAAGCTAGATATAACAGTTATAATTAAAATATAGATAAAATAATTTAACAATCTTATTCAAAGATGATATTAAGATGTTTTGTATTTTATTCCGATCATACACAATGAAACTATCAAATTAATTATATCTAAAGTTTCTAAAACTAGCTTTTTATCTAACTATGTACATAATAAGATGAATCAGAAGCTTCTAGTAGTTATTCTGCTTTTTTTAGTAGCAGCAATTATTATCGGGGTAATAGCAGTATCTAAAAAATCCATAACTAAAAATGAACAGTATGGGGGGAGTTCGGGTCCAACTCCACCAGTGCCTTATGGAGATTGTTCAGGTATGTTTCCCCCTAGTCCTGTAACAATACCTCCAAGCGCATATAGCAAACTCGTCACGCCATATATTCTTTCCAGTGCTGATAATCCTAATACTTCTGTAACTATGCATGATGTTTCTGATAATAGCTTTAACTTTTATTCGGATAAATTTGTATGTAATACACCTTGGAAAATGCGCGCCTACAATAATGATAGTTGTGCTCAGTATGGTATAGGAGAAATGGCAGAAGGTCCAGCTGGAAACCAATTTTGTGTTTGTGAAGCCAAGTATAAAAATGGTGGTAAGATCCCATCTAATATGCTCAATTCGGATAATATAGTTATTGGGGTAGGTGGAGTATGTACTAAAGACAGTCAGTGTTGCACTAATAATTGTACCTCTATGGATGGACAGTTTTCTAAAATGTGTTCTTGTCCCAAAGGACAGAGATGGGATATTGATTCGGAAAAATGTACAACAGAATTCTACCCACATGATTCGAATTTTTCTACAATGTACGACTCAACCGTGGAAACCTATCCAAAAATTCCATCCGGAACAGCTATAACTACTGGGAAGTTATGCGGTAGCAATTCAGAATGTTCATTAGGGGAAGCTTGCACACCGGATAATTTTTGTGCTTCTCAATTAATTCCAGACAATGAAAGAGACGGAAATAAGTTTAGATTGGGTGCAAATTGTACTGCTACAAACCAATGTGCAAATAATCTTGAATGTGTAGGAGGTCGTTGTAAGTGTCCTTCTGCTCTTATGTACAATAATATTAGTAGATATTGCGAATGTCCCGGAGGAGAATTAATATACAGTCAGGGAAAATGTATAGCAGGTGATCAGGTCAAGCGAACAGTATGTCCAACTAATGCTGGAACCTTTGTATCAGGTATAAGTCAATGTGGTTTAGGAGAACGTTTTAATCCCTCTACGAACCAATGTATATGTACGGCTGATTTACATTCAAAGAAAATTGGTCAAGGGGGTAAATGTATAAGTTCTCAACAATGCTCATCCGGAGCTTGTTTAGATGTAGCTGGAGTAAGTGTTTGTATTGAGCCCAAAGAATCATTATGGGATTTATCAAAAGCGGTATATTTATAAAGGGTTTAAAATACCTATGTAGATAATTATAAGTTTTTTAATCTTCAGTATTCTCAGTTGTATTTATATTCCAAAATATCCTGATAGCTGTCGGTTTACAAAAACAATCAGCAAGTTGATTATTTCTATGTGAGGGACAATTATCTTGTTTATGATATCCGCAAATCATCATATCGAGCCCGTGATCATCCAGTATTTCTGATAATATTTCACTAATAAAATATCGGTCATCCCCAGAACGAAATTCGTCTCTGCGCATTTCCAAATCATCGATTGAAATAGTAGTAGAGGAATAACCTAATTTGGCGTCTCTAATACAATAAGGCAAAATTATGTCTTTAAATTTAATAATGAGATCGTGCTTAATTCTACTGTGAGCTAGCTTTGTAAAATTTGCAAGCGATTCCATAGGTAAAGGGTATCCTGTCATTGTGTTTTAGTATAGACTGTAAATTTTGTTACATATAACAACCTAATATATAAAATCGTTTAATATCGGATTTATTAAATACCACAACATCGTTTACTATTTAAACCGGTTAAAGATACCAACTTATTCGTCTTATTTATATTAGCTCCGGTTTTTATTCCGCATTCTTCGAGATTCATTGATGATCCTCTATGAACCATATGTTGATATATAATTTTTGCAGTCTCTATGAAAGCTTCATCTACCTTATCACAAGATTTAGCAGACGTCTCAATAAATATTAGCCCATGTTCTCGGGCAAATTTCTCTCCTTCATCTCGGGACACTTCTCGATGGTTAACTCGGTCACTCTTATTACCAATTAACATGATGACCATATCATGATTACTATATTGTTTAATTTCTTTCATCCAAGAATTAAGGTGATTAAAACTTTCTCTATGAGAAATATCATAGACTAGTAGTACCGCAGCAGATCCTCGATAATAGGATCGAATTATCGATCTAAAAGCTTCAGTTCCAGCTGTGTCCCAAATGTGAATTTTGATCGAGTGATCTTCTACCATAATTGTGCGAGTTCCAAATTCTACCCCAATTGTAAGTTCATGATCGTATATAAAACGTTTATCTGTGAATTGTAAGAGCAAACACGACTTTCCTACTCCGCTATCACCTACGACTATATATTTAAACAAATAAGAGTAAGCCATTAAGCTGAAAAGAGATGTGAAAATAGTTATATTAATTTTATTTATTTCTATATAAATAGAAGACATTTAGAGTTATAAATTCTTTGTTATGAAACAAAGAATATTAAGCTTAAAGAACTAACTTTATAAATCAAATCCGTTCATCTCCTAGTGTCCACCGAAGAACAAACTCTCTGGCTCCAGGAATACTATCAGCTACATAATAACCTGTCTTATTTGATGTATCTCTAATAATAGCATATTCTTCATCAGTTATAATAGTGAATGGTATTCCGCTCTTATAAGGTTTCAGATTTTGCGAGAAAATCCTAGTTCCTTGAATTACGCCCAGTAAATTAGCTTCAACAGCTTTACCTATGCCTTGAAGGGCAAAGTACTGTAAGTCAAATCACTGTCAA
>Ga0302280_1003346_pt1 | contig 11667 bp, 5 predicted proteins | sample III_Fen_E1_1_FD_198771 | JGI IMG/M metagenome (GOLD analysis project Ga0302280, IMG submission 198771) | Peat permafrost microbial communities from Stordalen Mire near Abisko, Sweden - III_Fen_E1_1 | ecosystem: Environmental > Terrestrial > Soil > Wetlands > Permafrost | place: Sweden: Abisko...
CCTGGTAGATCACTATCATCCGACAAAAGTGTTAAAATATTTGAAAGAACAATTTCGGCATGGTTTTTGGCGGGTCAAAATGTATAAGGATCATCCGCGTATGATGCAAGGGGATGGTTATACTTTTTGGAAGGACATTGTTGAGATGCCTTGGGCCGGATGTTTTTTATTGGGGTTGGTTGTAAGTGCTTTACATGGTTTGAGTTTAAACGATGTTGGATGTTTTATTTTTTCCCCTTTCATGGTCTTTGAAGTTTTATCCGCATTAATCATGATGAATTGTTTTTTGGAAGGAATTTTCTTTGGTTTTGTATGTTTATTTAGAGCCTTCGCGCGTCTGCTTGGTTTCTCGACGGGAATTTTCTATTTATTATTTTAAGAAAGAAGAAAATTTCTCATTAATCCCTTGAAACACTAATCACCTATGTTAAGATGTTATGTATACAGAAAAAAATTGTGTCATAAAGTTGCTGCAATTATAATTAAAAAATGAATTTACCGACGGAAAGTCTAACTTAGGTTTTTTATGGCTAAAGAATCCGCAGAAGAAAAATTATTGAAGATGATGAAAAAATCATCTCCTTCCGTCGGTGGGAAGTCGTCTTTGTCATCGCCTGTCAAAAGGAAATTGAAATTTTCTTTCAGTATTAATGCGTTGAACACATTTTTATTTTTAGGTATTTTAATTTGCTTGATGGGGTTAGGTTTTGAAATGCGTTCCGGATTTTCTTTGCTAAATCAAGCTCTTGAATTTCCTTCCGGATCAAAAACAGATGCGTCATTGTCTGATATTGCTTTGCCTTCCACTCCAAGCGCTGATTATTATTTGCAGAAGATCAATGAGCGCAATATTTTTAAGCCCTATGTGCCAAAAGTGGCTCACGCAGCTCCTGTGCAAGGTTTAGCGCAACTGATGTCTAAGTATAAATTGGTGGGTATTTCCTGGTTAGATTTGCCGGAAACGGCATCTATCATGATCGAAGATACGCAAAAAAATGAAACTTTCTTTCTTAAGCAAGGTGAACAATTAGAAGGCGTCACTGTCAAGACCATCTATACGGATAGAGCGGTCTTCAGTCACGAAAATGAGGAGACGACAATCAAGCTATGAGCAAACACATACCTAAACTCAAGTTTCTGATTCTTTTTTTGATTAGCCTTGCCGGCTCAATCACTTATTTCACGTTTGCTCAGGCGCAAACAGATGATGAGGCTCAAGCGATTCAGCCTATCCTCATGACTGAGCCCAAGGAATCCTTGGATGACAGGATGCAGCGTAAGATCACGCTGGATGTTCGCGATATGAACATTGTGGACGTGATTAAATTCTTGGCTCAAAAAGGAGAATTTAACGTCATCATTTCTCCGTCGGTGGAAGGCCGTGTCACGGTGCTTTTGCATGATGTGGATATCAAGGATGCTCTGGACATTGTAATTATGTCCAGCAAGTTGGCCTATCACATTGATGATGAGATTGTCCAGATCATGTCTGCCAGCGAATTTGAGGCCATGTATGGCAAACAGTTCAATGATAAGACAGAAGTCAGCATTGTTCACTTGCAATATGCCAAGCCCAGCTATGTTTTGGCAGCGCTTGATAATATGCGGAGCAATCGCGGTAAGATTATTATTGATGAAGATAGCGGTTCAGTAGTTTTGGTAGATACGCCTCAGGCTATTGCGTTAATGAAAAAGGCCATTGAGCAAATTGAGCGTCCCTTGGATACCATGGTTTTTGATTTGAAATATGCTAAAGCGGATGTGGTGGCTGAAAAATTACGCACGCGTATTGATGCTAAGGGTGTTGGTACCATCACTGCGGATGAGCGATCTAATGAACTCTTAGTTAGGGTTTTTCCTGGTCGTCGAGATGAGATAGAAAAAGAAATCCACAATTTGGATGTTCCAACCAAGGAAGTTTTGATCGAAACACGTATTTTGCAAGTTGTCTTTAATCCTACCTATGACGTTGGGATGGATGTCAACGCGCCGATAGCTGCCAATGGGCATCAGCAGCTTAGTCTTGCCAGTACTATCCTGGGTGATCAGAATGGTGGCGCGGTTTCAACTCCTTCCGGTTCTTCCGCTAATTTAGGGGCAACCTTCGGCAGGATTGCGGTTGGTAATATGTCTGGAACTGATTTTTCAGCAGCTATCCGGGCCTTACAACAAGTCAGCGATACCAAAATTTTGTCAACTCCTCAGATCCTGGTCACTAATAATGAGGAAGCCAAGATTCATATTGGAGACACCATTCCCTATGTAGTGGCGACTGTCAACGGTACAGGTGATAATGCGATCACTTCTGATGACGTTCGTTTCGTTGATGTGGGTATTAAGTTAAGTGTTATTCCGACGATCAACGATGATGGTATGGTTACAATGAAATTGACCCCGGAAATTTCCGAAGTAACGGGCGAAGTCACCACACAAGGAGCTAATGGTGGATCAGGTAGTTCTATTCCTCAAGTCAACAAGACTGAAGTTGAAACTTCTGTCATGGTTAAAGATGGTCAGACCATTATCCTGGCTGGATTGCGTGATCAGAAAAAAGTTCACACCAAAAGAGGTATTCCTGGTTTAATGGATATTCCTCTAATAGGTGGGGCGTTTAGCCGTACTTCTGATTCTTTGGCCAACACCGAAATTGTTATTTTAATCACACCGCACATTATTAAAGGTACTGAAGATTACGATAAGGTTGGCGGTACCATCAAAGGCGCTAAAACATATAACGACAGTATTCAACCGAATCAGCCGGCTCTAGCGGCGGGCACCGAATCCAAATAATTCCAAGGACGGAGATCAAACTTATGGGTAAACTAAGTAAAGAATTTAATAATCAAAAGGTTTGGGGGCTCTCAGCGATCATTTTTATTTTTGCCCTCATGGGAAGCGCTTTGCGGACCTATGCCCAAGATGCGCCTCCCCAAGCGCTTGGTAATGCTACTGATGAAACCCAGGCTGAGCGTGAGGAATTTGTCAAAGAGATCCGTCGTGTGGAAAATCTTAATAAAAAATATACTCAGGAAATTCAGGATATCCGTGGCCTTTTGTCTGACAAGGACGCTGATTATCAAAAACGCATGCAAGATTTAGAAGATAAATTAGCGGCTCAACAAGACGATGCTTCTAAAAAAGTAGTTGTCGATGAACAAAGCCAACAGACAACACAAGAGTTAGAGGCTAAGACCAATGAAATGCTCTCTAAGGGTGGGGATTTAGATCCTCAGGACCTGAGTTTCAGGACAGAGCTTGCTAAAGCCCATTACAATATGGGTAATATTTATTTTGAACGCGGCGAATATCAGCGCGCCGTCGTCGAGTATTATCAAGCGGTTGACTTGACCCCCAATGATCCCGATACTCATTACAATCTAGCTTTTGTGAGCGGAGAATATTTAGGTGATCAGGAGACGGCGCTTAAGCATTATCAATGGTATTTGTATCTTAAGCCTAATGCTTCCGATGTTTCAGCTGTTAAAGAAAAAATTCTTCAAGCTAAGCTTACTTTGCGCAGCAAGATTGATTCTCCTTTGGAAAAACTCGACGGAAACTTTAATTTAACCCGTTAGAATTATTTTTTATGACCGAATATTTCGGAAAATTATTAATGGCTGTGGTGTTAGGATTGCTTTTTAGTACGCCAAGTTATGCTAACAATTTGTCGGTAACGAATGTGACATTAGGTTCTCGTGATCCCAATGCCCAGACAGTTGTGGTGTCATTTAATGTTAGCTGGCAAAATTCATGGCGTACCAAGATCAACTATGATGCTGCCTGGCTTACCGTGCGTTTAATTGATAGTCAAGTGACGCCAACTAATGCTGTGTTATGCTCTGTGACCGCGACCGGTTTGAATCCGACTGGAACATCTTTTGGGAGCGGTTCTAATTTGCAAATCTATGTTCCCAAAGATGCGACGGGAGCCTTTTTACAACCTTCTGCCACTGGCTTTTTAGGAGATATCAATACTCAGAATGTTCAATTAACCGTTAATTATAAAAATTGTGGGTTTACCAATGATTCTCAGATTTATGCCAGTGTCTTTGGCTTAGAAATGGTCTTTATTCCTCAAGGCTCTTTTTACGCGGGTGATTATAGCACCAGCAACGCTTCTTTAAATGGTGCTGCAGGCAATGCCCCATGGAGTATTGGAAGCGTTAATCCTATGCCTGTTTCAAGCGGCTCTACTTATCAATATGCTTCTGGCAATAATACCGGAGAATTTACATCAGGTGCTTCATTTACAATCCCAGCGGCCTTCCCTAATGGGTATAGCGCATTTTATGCCATGAAATATAAAATTAATGAAGGTCAATGGGTTGCTTTTATTAATTCCCTGCCATCTGCGGCAAGGGTTAATCATGATCTGGCAGATACCAAGCATAAAAATTCTAATAGTGTGATGTTTCGTAACACTATTAGCTGTTCTGGCACTCCTTTATTGTGTTCCACTCAAAGGCCAGCACGGGCTGTTAGCTATTTAAGCTGGATGGATTTAGCTGCGTTTTTAGATTGGGATGCTTTACGTCCAATGACTGAACTAGAATTTGAAAAAATGGCCCGTGGGCCGCTTGTTCCGAATCCTGCTGAATATGCTTGGGGCAATCAAACGATCGCTGCCGCAACGACGATCAGCGGAACAAACGAAGATGGCTCGGAGACGATCACCGCTCCACTTAACGCCAATGCGAATTATGGTGGAGTGCCCTTTGTTTCTGGAGGGGATGCTGCTCAAGGAACGGGATTTAATTTAGGTCCTTTACGTGGCGGTATTTTTGCAGGTTCCAATGCAACCAGGATAAGTGCCGGTGCTTCTTTTTACGGTGTCATGGATTTGAGTGGTAATTTGAAAGAACGTGTTGTAACTATTGGTAATTATTATGGTATTGGCGGTAATGGAATTGTCGGATTTACTGGGATTGAGGGAAATGGTGTTTTAAATACCACAACCGGTTATGAAGGCAATGCCAATATTACTGGTTGGCCGGGGATGGATCAACAAACCCCAGCTAATGGCGTTGATGGTGCGTTGGGTTCAGGATTTCGTGGCGGTTCATGGGCAGATGCAGCAACTTATTTAAGAATATCAGATCGTACTGAGGCAGCGCGTACAGATCAAACTGCTCAAAATACTTATGGAGGCCGAGGGGTTCGGACGTATGATGGTAGTTAATCGTATACTTACTTTATTAGCTTTTTCTATGATTACTGCGTCAGCAGCATGGGCGAATAATTTGCAATTTAGCAATTTGGATGAAGTCAGCGTGAACACGTCAGCTAAGCAAATTACATTTTCTGTCAATGCCTCTCAGGACAATAGCTGGTTTGATACAAGCGCCGGCAGCTTTGATGCCGTATGGGTGTTTATGAAATATTCAACTGATGGTGGAACCACCTGGCGGCACGCGCACATGGCAGGCATGGGTGTTAATCCTTCGGGTTTTTCTATCCCCACGCAATTTCAAGATCAATTTGAAGTAGTTGTTCCTTCTGATCAAATGGGTTTTTATTTGCAAAGGACTGGTCAAGGATCAGGAAGTTTTAATATGACAGGTCTTCAATTTGTTTGGGGGTATGGTCAAGAGGTTAATCCTACTGTTTCTGACGCAATGGCCCAAGCACCCAACACCTTGCATACCATTTATGGCATTGAGATGGTTTATATTCCTCAAGGAGCTTTTCATGCGGGTGATGGTGATGTGAACCTAACTCAAGAATATGCTTTGGGCGGTACTAATCCTTGGTATATTCAAGGTGAAACATCCTTTAGCACAACTCCAGTCAATGGTTCTTATTTTTATCAAAGCACCGGTGCCACTGGTGGAACAGGAGAATTTGCCACAGGATCACCAAATACCATTCCCCTTTCTTTTCCTAAAGGTTACAATGCATTTTATTTAATGAAGTATGAATTAACAGAAGGTCAATGGGTAAGTTTTTTTAATACACTTTCTCCTGCCCAAAAACAATATAGAGATATAACTTCAAACAATGCGAGAACTGGCGGCAAGGGGACTTCTCAAGTGGTTTATCGTAACACAGTGGCCTGGAATTCTGCGATTCCCGCATCACCGGCAACAACACAACGGCCTTCTCGGGCTGTTAGCTTTGTTTCATGGCCTGATGTTGCTGCTTATGCTGAGTGGGCAGGTCTTCGACCGATTACAGAATTAGAATTTGAGAAAGCGGCACGCGGTAAAGATCAGCCTGTTACTCAAGGTGAATTTGTTTGGGGTGGTGGGGCCACAACGATCACACCAGCTTCCCCAAATGGAATATCACCTGACTCAGATGAAAATGGATCCGAGCAAATGAGCGATAGTTCAAATATCAATGGGATCGGTATTTCTGGCGTCTTTACTTCAGGGGATGGACGCAATGGAGGGGTTGCACAAAATCAAGCAGGGCCGTTACGTGCCGGTATCTTTGCGGCCAGCGCCCAGAGCCCTACTCGTCAAAATACAGGGGCTGGTTTTTATGGCAATATGGAATTATCCGGTAATTTGGCCCAACCTGTTGTGACCGTTGGTCGTGCAGAGTCGGTGAATAATTTTCAAGGCAGCAATGGCACAGGGCTTTTGAGTATCTATGGTTTTGCGACTAATGGTGATTGGCCGGGTTGGGATTCCGCTGCTTCACAGGTTGATGGAACTCTTGGTATTGGTTATAGAGGGGGAGATTTTCAATCTCCCAGCACCACCATTTTTATGACATCCGCGCGTACCTATGCGGTTAGAGATCCAGATACAATGAATTGCGCCCAGCGTGGTGGTGTCAGTTGCGGGTATTTTACAGGTGGTCGTTTAGGAAGAACGCCATAAAGATTTGAAATCATCAAAAAAAAGATTGCATGTCTAATAAAAACACGGTTCTAAAATTAAATTCGCGGAAATGCTCATGGAAGAATTTTGCCTTTTTGGCATTTTTCTTGACGGGAGCCTTTCTCTTTTCTGCCATTCCGGCCCATGCTCAGCAATATGGCGGCGGTAATGAGACCAATGATCCTGCTTCTGATCCCATCGGTGCTGATATTTATAGCGGTGGTTCGAATATTAAGTCCTCATATGATACATCAGGATCAACCCAGACTTTGTCTTTTGGAACGCCCGCTAAGTTAGTTTTTACCGCCAGCCCGTCGGACACCAATCACTCCTTCCCATTTTCACGTCAACCTGTCGTCGCTATTGAAGATGCTTATGGCAATGTGGTGACTGCTGATAATACGGATACAGTGACATTGACTATTCTGAGCAATCCTGGTAACGGAAGTTTAATGGGTGTAACAACTGTTACAGTTGTTAATGGCTTGGCGCAATTTTCTAATTTGGCTATTAATGCCGCAGGTCAATTGTATACCTTGCAAGCAACCTCAGGCAGTTTGACTCAAGCCACTTCCGCCACTTTTAATATCAACCCTGGTACTGGTCCGGTGGCGTCAGCCGTCTGGAATGGTAGTGATGGGTATAACATTTATATTTGGGCTGCTTCTGATAATGCCAAAGAACCATTCAGTGGCGGTGATGGTACTTGCGCGGGGGGTGGTACTTGTACCGGTGGTACTTGTAATGGTGTTTGTAATAATGGAGTTTGTACTGGTGCTGGTAACAATGGCGGAACTTGTACAGGTACCTGTAACAGCACTTGTTCTGGTGACACATGTTCTATAACACTGACTAGTGCTTCGGGAGCCAGTACAACCGCACCTACTTTTACTGCAGATCCTGCCAATAGCTGGTGTAAATCGACAACTTGGACACCAGCTACAGGCTCATCAAGTTACATCGCTACGGTTAGTATTACTGGAGGAACACCCTGCGGAACAGGTTTAAGTGTCTCTCAAGGCGATCCTTGTACGGCCACTGTTCCTTTGAACTTAAACGGTGGATCTGTGACAACTGATTCTTTTGGAAATGTGATCAACTGGGAAGATATCGGCGTTATCAAGCAAAATACAGGCGTTCTTAATTGGGCTGATATTGGGGCCATTAAATCTAATACCGCAGGTCTTAACTGGTATGTCACGAACACCCTTGAATCCACCGTCAGCAATATCAATCATTTCTTAGGCAATATCGATACCAATGGTTATGGCATCAACTGGCAGAACTTCGCCTTGCAATCCAATTATGGTGTTAATTGGAGTAGCATTGCTCAATTGTCAGTGAATGGTATTAACTGGGCGGATATGAGCATACTTTCCAATGTAGGAATCAATTGGAATGATTTAAACACCTTATCTACCGTCGGGATTAACTGGCAGGATTTTAATGTTTTGACTAAGAAGGGGATTAATTGGGCTGATGTGGAAAAACTTTATAACGTCGGAATTAATTGGTATGACTTGGCTGTTTTAGGCAAGGCTGGTATTAATTGGAATGATATGGGGATTTCTACCAAGACGGGCATCAATTGGTACGATATGGCCATCATGGCTGGAGCCAGGATTAATTGGAGCGATCAGATTAATTGGTATAGCTTGGCAGATTTGACCAAGGCTGGTGTTAATTGGGAAAGTATGTCGGTCATGTCTAATAATAATATCAATTGGTATGATTTTCGCGTATGGACTTATGCCGGAATTAACTGGAACGACTTTGGGGTATTAACCAAGGCAGGGGTAAATTGGAATGATCTTAATGTTTTAAGTCACACGGGCATTAACTGGAGTGATTTTGGGGTATTAAGCAAAACAGGGATCAACTGGAATGATTTAGGTGTTTTAAGTAAAGCCGGTGTTAACTGGAGTGATTTTGGGGTACTTTCTAAGACAGGGATCAATTGGAATGATTTCAATGTTTTAAGCCGCACAGGGATTAATTGGAGTGATTTTGGTGTATTAAGTAAAGCCGGTGTTAACTGGAATGATTTAGGCGCACTGACCAAGATAGGAATTAATTGGATCGACTTCACTGTATTAAGCCGTTCAGGGATTAATTGGAATGATTATGGTGCTTTAACTAAGGCTGGAATTAATTGGAATGATTTTGGTGTATTAAGCAAAACAGGCATTAATTGGAATGACTTAAATGTTTTAACTCATACAGGCATTAATTGGAATGATTTTGGTGTTTTAACAAAAGCTGGAATCAATTGGAATAGCTTCCAAGTTTTAGGAACAACAGGCATTAACTGGAATGATTTTAATGTCTTAAGTCGCACAGGCATCAATTGGCTAGATTTTGGCGTGATGACTAAGGCCGGGGTTAACTGGAATGATTTTGGAGTACTGTCCCAAACAGGAGTTAACTGGAATGGTCTTTATATGATAAGCAACGCTGGCGTTAATTGGAATGATTTCGGAGTTTTGACAAAGACTGGGATTAATTGGAATAATTTACAAGTTCTAGGTAATGTCGGGATTAACTGGAATGATTTCAATGTTCTAAGTCGTGCTGGGGTCAATTGGAATGATCTGGGAGTTTTGTCAAAATCAGGTATTAACTGGAATGATTTCGGAGTCTTGAGCAAGACTGGTGTTAACTGGAATGACATGTATGTTTTAACTCATTCAGGTCTTAATTGGAGTGATTTTGGAATAATGAGTAAAACGGGAATTAATTGGACAGGCTTTTCAGCTTTTGCATCTGTTAATTGGCAAGCCTTAGATGTTTTAAGTACAAGTGCCATTAATTGGAATTCTCTTTATGTATTAAGTAACACGGGGGTTAATTGGGCTGATTTTGCCGTTTTAACAAAAACAGGAATTAATTGGAATGATTTTGGAGTACTGTCCCAAACAGGAGTTAACTGGAATGGTCTTTATATGATAAGCAACGCTGGCGTTAATTGGAATGATTTCGGAGTTTTGACAAAGACTGGGATTAATTGGAATAATTTACAAGTTCTAGGTAATGTCGGGATTAACTGGAATGATTTTGGAGTAATGAGCAAGATAGGGGTTAATTGGAGTGATTTGGGAGTAATGGCCAAAACAGGAATTAATTGGAGTAGTATACAGGCTTTGACGATAGATGGCATTAACTGGTCTGATTTTGGTGTTTTAAGTAAAACAGGTATTAATTGGAATGATTTTGGAGTTTTGACCAAGACTGGCGTCAACTGGAGCGACATGTATCAGTTAAGCCACAGCGGTATTAACTGGAGTGATTTTACAGTCATGACTAGAACAGGGATTAATTGGTTAGGTTTTCAAGGATTAGGTTCTGTAAACTGGCAAGACTTGGATATCTTCACTAATAATAGTTCTATTAATTGGAACGACCTTTATGTTTTGAGTAATGCAGGTGTCAACTGGAATAATTTAAGCGCATTAACAACTGGCGCAGTTAATTGGATTGATTTTGGTGTTTTGACCAAAACAGGAATTAATTGGAATGATTTATATGTTATTGGCCACACAGGAATTAACTGGTCTGACTTTGGAGTCATGAGCAAGACAGGCGTTAATTGGAGCAATTTAGGTGTCTTGAGTACTGTAGGCATTAACTGGAATGATTTTGGTGTTTTAAGTAAAACTGGAGTTAACTGGAATGATTTGGAAATCATGAGTAAGACGGGTGTCAATTGGTATGACATGAACGTTTTAACTCGTAATGGCATTAACTGGAATAACTTGAATGTGTTGTCTCATACAGGGATCAATTGGAATGATTTTGGAGTGTTGAGTAAAACGGGTATTAATTGGTCCGATATGGGAGTTATGACGCAAACTGGAATAAATTGGTACGATTTTGGGGTCATGAGCAAAATTGGAGTTAATTGGAATGATTTTGGTGTGATGAGTAAGGTTGGTGTCAATTGGAGCAGCATGACAGCTTTAAGTAAAGCAGGTGTTAATTGGAATGATTTTGGCGTATTAACGAAAACAGGAGTTAATTGGATAAATTTTTCTATCTTGACTAATTCTGCTGTTAATTGGAGTGATTTCGGGGTTTTAAATTCGATTCAAATAAACTGGGTTAATTTACAAGTATTATCACAAGCTGGGGTAAATTGGGCAAACTTAGGTGGAACCTTTAATACCTTAACCGACGCTGGCATCAATTGGACTGACATGGCTGTTATGTCAAATATTGGTATGAATTGGAACGATCTCTCTGTATTAACACATATGGGAGTTAATTGGAGTGATTTAAGAGTAATGAGCAAAACTGGAATTAATTGGACTGACTTTGGGGTGTTGAGCAAAATCGGCGTAAATTGGACTGACATGAGTGTTTTGGGCCGAACTGGAATTAATTGGAATGATTTTGGAGTTTTAAGCAAGGTCGGAGTTAATTGGAATGATTTTGCTGTATTAAGCGAGACAGGCGTAAATTGGAATGATATGTATGCTGTCAGTCGAACTGGGATTAACTGGTATGATTTAGGAGTTTTGAGTAAGACAGGAATCAATTGGAATGATTTGCTGTTAATGGGTAAGTTAGGGATTAATTGGTATGATATGAATGTATTAACACATAATGGGATTAATTGGAATGACATGAGTGTCTTAACCCGTACAGGTATCAATTGGAATGATTTTGGAGTTCTTTCTAAAGTCGGTATTAATTGGAATGATTTAGGTGTCATGTCAAAAATTGGTATTAATTGGAATGACATGAATGTGTTGACCCGCAATGGCATTAATTGGAATGACATGAATGTGTTGACCCGAACAGGTATCAATTGGAATGATTTTGGAGTATTGAGCAAGACAGG
>Ga0302280_1003349_pt1 | contig 11664 bp, 18 predicted proteins | sample III_Fen_E1_1_FD_198771 | JGI IMG/M metagenome (GOLD analysis project Ga0302280, IMG submission 198771) | Peat permafrost microbial communities from Stordalen Mire near Abisko, Sweden - III_Fen_E1_1 | ecosystem: Environmental > Terrestrial > Soil > Wetlands > Permafrost | place: Sweden: Abisko...
CAAAGAATTTATAAAACAAAGAATTTATAAAACAAAGAATTTATAAAACAAAGAATTTATAAAACAAAGAATTTATAAAACAAAGAATTTATAAAACAAAGAATTTACAAAACAAAGAATTAAAAATTACAATAATTTGTTCTTTGGATTTTTCGGTTTATTTGATTTCTTTGATTTCTTTTTAGGAGGTGGTAATACTTCATCGTCAGTATTATCATCGTTAACGTCATTTTTAATTTCAGATTGCAAATTGATAATGGCTTTGGTTGATTTCTTTTTGATCTCATTTTCATATTTTGCATAATTTTTCATAAAATTATCATAATCAAACATGAAATCATAATTATTAGGAGAATCTTCTATAATTTGTGTATCTATAAATATTTTTTTACATATACGATCTTTAATTTTATTATCTAATACTGCTTGAACAAAATCAGCCCAAGGTTTAGTATATCCGCGATTATTTTCAGAACTTTCAGAATTTTTACCTAAATATGAATTTTTGCATAATTTTTTATATTCAGATATTATTACTTTACAACAATCTATATCTTGTAATTTATAAGCCGCACCAATTATAATATTCATGAATATCACATTTATAATACCCATATGATCTTGACTTAATTTGAATTTATGAGGAAATATTTCGTCATCAGTAGTATCATCATCGTCATCAGTATCATTTTTAATGTTATTGACATTAATATCAGAATGGTTAATGTCAATTTCTGAGCGAAGGGTAAAAATGGCTTTCATATATTTCTGTTTGATATCATTTTCATATTTTTTGAAATTGTTCATAAAATTATCATTATCAAACATGAAATCGTAATTATTAGGAGAATCTTTTATGATTGTACCATCAAGAAAAATGTTTTTACATATACGATCTTTAATTTTATTATCTAATACCGCTTGAACAAAATCAGCCCAAGGCTGAGTATATCCGGTATTTTCAGAACTTTTAGGATTTTTACCTTTGCATAAATTTATATATTCTGATATTATTGCTTTACAACAATCAATATCTCGTAATTCACAAGCAGTTCCAATTACGATTTGCATGAATATCACATTTGTAATGCCCATGTGATCTTGACTTAATTTGAATTTATTTGGATTTGGATTCATTTTGATTAATTGATTTATAAATATAAATAAATCAAATATATGTATATGACTTCTTGATAAAATATAAAAATTGATGTTATTTTTCACCATTATTATTTGAATTAAACTAAATGTCAGAGAAACCTGATCAACAGATTTCTAATCTGAGACGTCGATTAAATTTTATTATAAAAGAAAATGAAACATTGAAAAGAGAAGTTGCTGAATTAAAGAAAAGCCATTTTGATCTTGTAGAAGTTGTGATCAATATGGATAAGAAAAATGATGAGAATAAAGTTCCATCATTGACTCGTCCTGGAATCTCACCCTCCTTGAAAAATTTTCCAGATCAACTTATTGCTTATTCACCAATGGCAATGAATCATGATTCTATTAAAAAAGAATCAGTTCCAACAACGGTTCCAACAACAGACAAGGTTGTTTTTTTTCTACAAAACATTTTCTTGCCTCTTGACACAAATGTCATTCAAAATGAATTGACAATCAATGTCAGAGATAATATAAAGGTCGTTATTGGTGATTTGAACCAAGCCTTTAAATTAGCGACTGGTGGAATTTTATTAATTAGTATTCCATTAATTGCTGTCAATCAAGAAATTTCACCTTTTTACATGCGAGATCTATGTGAGGCTGCTCGACAATTTAATGTCAAAATTGTTGCCGTACCTCTCAATAAAGGTACATGTTCATCAATCATTGTCTCCAAGTCAATCTCATTACCTAATAGCGAAAGAAAGGTCCCTATTGTTCATTTATGGTATGATGATTCGCGTTTGTCATTCCAAGCTAATGCGGCCAGTTATGATACTCTACAAAAAATGATCAAGGAAAGAGTTTCCGAATGATTAACCATAAAAATCACATTTTTCTTTGATTTAACACAAAGATATGTGTCATTTATTTATACAAAGCATTTTCACCTTTTACTAGACTTCTTCTTGGATATTATCATAATATCTCCAATTGTCTGTTTAAGAGGTGGCAAATAACTCTTCCCGGTTTCATCTTCAAGCACATGTCGCCATCGAAATTCATCTGCTTTTTCTTTCTTGCATTGTGTCTTCTTACGAAGCTCGTTGCAACGAGCTTCATGCTCACGTTGTTGTTCCGATATCTCAAATTCTCGAATTCCCCAACGTGTCATTGTCTCTTTTTCATTTTTACGTTGAATCTTCGCCAACTACCCATCGATACGGACTCGCCCATTTATCCATCTTTTATTTTATTTCAGATAACTCAATTACAAGATTTTTTTGTAAATCAATTTTTGATTTTATCAAGGATAAAAGAGTTTCTTAATGATTACAATAAATTTTGTTACATCATCCAAACTATCAGTCAACCATTATATCTAGGGATTTCTAATGATTGACTGATAAATGTCCCAAGTTAAAATAAAACGGCTGTAATTATGATAAAATGACTGTTATATTAGTATATATTGTATAATCTTTATCAAAGATATTATTATCTCCTTGATAAAATCCAAAATTGATTTATAATTAATAGGTACATTATTATTTAATCAAAAGAGATTTAAATGTCAAAAAAAATTTTTCGTGTTGAAGTTACCGTGGATGAGTTGACTGATCTCATGAATCAACGATTACAGATGAGTCGTCGTACTCCAAGTCCGCCTCCAAGAGTTTATGTTTCACCGATTCAAAGAGTTTTCCTTTCACCAGCTCGTTCGGTGGTCTTGCCTGCTCCAGCCGTTTGTTATGTGGCTCCTTCTCGATATATTCCGGTATATGAAGCGGGATATATTTATGGTAGTGATGATTACATCATGGACACTGTCCGTATCGGCGGAGATGGACCAATTGAAAATAAAATGGTTTATGTGACCTCAACCAGTGACAAGCGTGGAGCAGCACATCTTGACAGAAATTGTCATTTTGCAACTGATCGAATCTCTTGGGGAAGAGCTCGTGATCAGGGTCGTACCATTTGTCAAAGATGCAAAGCTTCTTGGAAGAAAACACATTAAATTAATGTGTTTTCTTTTAATTCTTTGGATTTTTTCAGTAATTTCTTTGGTTTATTTTAACGTTTGTAACAAAATATCTGCAATCATTAGATCTTTATTTTTCTCTTCTTGTGGTAAATTTTCATATGATGTTACTGCACAACTATCGCGATTTTTATCTCCTAATGGTTTTGCTGGTGCTTTATATAAATTATCTGTTTTCCATGGTTTATTATCTCGCCAATAGGTATAATTGATTGTCCATCCATCATGGACAATCGAAGCTAATTCATCTCTTGTCATGCCTTCTTTATATTTTGTTAATGCTAAGGCAGCTGAATTAGCTTGATTATCATATCCGAAAGTTCCTGGATTTAATGGCATATATTTCCAACCTGATAATCGGGACATTTCTCGATGAGTAATTATTATCCAATCCGCTAAGGTTTTACCTTGATAGATAGTATTAAAAGAATATTGTTTATTTGCTGTAATTGTTGCCATTTATTAGTTTTTTAATTATATTTATGTTTTTTTTATCAATTTTTTCTAAATCAAAGTTTATTAAACTATTTAGTAGATATAATCAACTTGTTTTGTAATATTTTTCTTATAACAAAAGATTCCTATTATAAATATGATAAATATTAGAGAACAACATGCCACAATAAACAAAAATATACCCCATAAATTAGCTGATTGATCATGACAATCAGCGGGATACCATGTATTAGATACATTACTTAGCGTATATACAATTTTAATTATTCTACCAATAGGTGAATAATAACTCTGATAGTATTTTTGTCGATAATTACCCGTTTTACCAGTAACTATATTATGATAATAACTGGTATTTTGTAACTCATAAACATAAGATATATTGAACCATTTGTAATGTTCAATTGGTGGAATGAAATCATTTATATCATATTGTATTATTGTAGCATTTGTTGTTGTACAATCTGATAACGATTGATTAGTTAAATCAATTGCACCATATAGTGTTATTGATAATATTATTATACATGAAATAAACAAACATAAGGTTATTTCTGGATATTGTTTGAATTTTATTAACATTTTAGTTGTTTTACTTTGATAATATCAATTTTTTCAATTCATTTGATCATTGGAATTATTTGAATCTTCATATGATTCATTTTGTGTTACTGTAGAAATGGCTTCTTTTCGACGTTCATAACAAATTTGACATAAAGGTTCATATTTATCTGCTCCTCCAATAACTAATTGTTCATTCTCTCCTGATAATCGATAACTAGTAGTAGCTAAATCTCTAGAACAATCCATGCAAATGGCTGTTAAAAATTCAGGTTTATCTGCAATGGCAATCAATTCTGGTATATTAGGAAATGGAATACGTTGAAAATCAGCATATAATCCACAAGCTATAATAATTTTTCCAAGACGCCTCCATTTTTGACAAAATTCATATTTATCAGGAAAAAACTGAATTTCATCTATACATAAAGCATCAAAATCTTCTAATTTTAATCCAGAGACTTTCTCCAAATCAAATAAATGATGACATGGATAAGCTTGATCTTTACTTAATATTTTATCATGAGTTGCTATGTAATTTTTATTAGTATATCGCATATCTCCACTATATTTGATTAATACACATTTCTTTTTACTTAATTGTAATCTACGAATATTACGTAATAAATTAGTTGATTTTTCGGCAAACATTGGTCCCAACATTAAATGCAAAAAACCAACATGTCCTGGCGATAAATTCATTTAAATCTTATAATTAAGTTTATATCTTAAGATATTTTTAAATCAAAAAAAAATTAATTTATATAAAACAAAAGGTTTAATTAAAACTATTCATTTTTATAAGGTTATAAATATATGTCTACTGATAAAGTTTTAAATTTATTATCTAATAACTATCATGAATTAGTTTCTAAAGTTCTAATTAATATGGATAATATTGATGTAATAAATAGTTATAAATTAATTCATCAAGATTTACTTAAACTTAATAACAAAATAGAAGATTTAATTGGTGATATTGATCGGCAACAATTATCTTTGACCGATTTTGAAAAACAAAGATTGAATAATTTAGAACATATGGATGAAGTTATCCAAAAAGCATTACCTATAATTACTTTGATTTCTTTCTCAACTGATTTATCTTCCAAATTATAATCATATTATCTTTCAAAATATATAAGAAATTATTATCTTTTAATAGTATATATGCAAACTTCATTAATTTATGGTTTTATAGCCGCCATGATTACATGGTTTTTTATGTTTCTCGATAGTCGTTTATTAGATAATCCTAAAACTAAAAGTACCTATCTTAAAAATATGTTATTTGTAGGTTGTTTAGTTGCTTTTGGTATTTATTTTATTGGCGAAGATAAATTTTCATTTAATCTTCCTTCATTAAATGAACAACCTACTAGACGTGGTGGACGACAAAGTTATTTAGGATCTCTTCATGAAGATATTTTAACAGGCACTCCAAATTTTTAATCATATTTTTCTTATATGAATGCTGGTTGTGGGTTCATGTTCTTCTTTTGATGATGTTGCGGATATATCCTGCGAGATCTTTGATTTTGATGATGTTGCGGATGTATCTATGATCTTTCTAGACATAAAACGGCGTATTTGATTATATATAGATAAATTTCTCAAATCTTCCTTGTTTATATTACTATATTCAGTTTGATATAAAATATTCTCTATATCGAAATGATTTTTGTCGATGACTATAAAATTACCATTATACTGACAAATTTGTAATCCATTTTTATTAGCATATTCTAACGTTTTTTCATTCATTCGTTGAATCTCTAAAATTTCAAATGCCTCTATTTGAATTTTTTATAATCAATTTTTAATAAATAATAATAAGGTGATTTAGTATAAATAAAAGCTGTTTTAGTGAATTTTATTATATTCTCATTATTATATTGTCTTATAATATATAATATATATTATAATAATTAAATCATGAAAATTTTATCATGGAATATTCTGGCCTCAGAATGGATTAAAAAATCATATTATAAAAATGTCAAAGATCATATTTTATTCAATCGTAATCAACGTTTTAAAACTATTTTTACTAAAATTCATCATGAAAATCCTGATATTATTCTTCTCCAAGAAGTAATGAAACTCGAATATATGTCTTTAAAACGCAATTTAGGACATATTTATCATATTTCCCCTATTAAAGCTGTTAAATGGCAATATAGTCCTAATAATAAAAATGAAAAAAGTGAAAGTGGAAATATCACTTTGCTCAAAAAATCTCTATTTCCCCGTCATTCTAGTTGTATTAGTCATTGTTCCTTAGATTTTGGAATCTATACCACATGTTTATATAAAAAACAGATTCTTACTATTTTTAATATTCATTTAGATGATTTATCATCTAAAATTAGACTTAAACAATTAAATTCTCTTAAATGTTTATTTAGTCCTTATTGTATTATTGCCGGTGATTTTAATCAAGTTTATCGCAAGAGTAGTAAATTATACAAATTATCTGGTTTCAAAGTACATAATTCACATTGTGATACTTATTATATTGAGAAAAAAATGAATATCGATAATATTATGACTAAGGGTCTCAAACTTATTAAATCCAAAAAACTAAATTGTGAATATGTTCCAGAGAAAGTCGAAGAAGGATTTAATATGTATGCTTCAGATCATTTACCCGTTAAACTTCATTTGGAATAACTCATTTTGGAAAAAGTAATAACCATAGAATACCTGATATTAAACCACTAACATGGCCTATGAATGATATATGTGGTACGAGTAATTGAGGTACTAAAAGTATGAGTAATTTAGAGAATACATTAAATAAATTTTTATTACTGATCATATATTCAAATACTAAAATCATACCCATTAATACACCTGAAAATCCTATAGTAATTGTTTTAGTTGATGGAAAAACTGTATTAATTGAATATAAAATCAAACTCGAGAAGATCCAAAGAAAAATTATCATTTGTGTTAATTCTGTTTCACTCATTACTTGATTCATTTGTCTTAATTGCCATAAAGTTATCATGTTCATTATTATATGAATTGAATTAGCATGAAAAAATGTTCGTAATAAATAATTTAATGGTTGAAATGAATACATTGGTATCGGAATTCCCATCATATAAATAATTACCATTATAACCATTAAGATTTCTATTATCATTTATTTTAGATTTATATAAATATCCAATATAATCATTTCTTTTAGTAACCTGATAAACTACTATTTATTGATGATTGATTATGTAAAAATTCAATATGTAAATTTTTTTTATTTAGATTAAATGACTGAACAATCAGCAGAATTGATAATATAATAACTAATAAATAATTTATCCAAGGGTTTATCTTTCTAATGATATTATGAATAATTTTGATACCTATTATCATATTACAACTTAATATAAATAATGTAATTTTGAAACTCATCCATAATAATTGTTTTATTCCATTTTTTATATCCATTAGTTTCCAAAACAAAAATAAACATATCATGCATATTCGAAATAATTCATTTTCGATATATATAGTACTAACATAATTATATATATCAGTCATTTCTCTTCTGAAATAAAATATTTCATTTTCTTTTATTAGTATTTCCTCAGGTAAAATCATTATAGTTGCATTTAATATTTCATATGCAGTACGTGCTCTGTTTAATTCACCTAAAAAATTTTGATATCCAAACGGATCATTGTCGTTATCGTTATCATTGTTATCATTGTTATCATTGTTATTGTTATCATTGTCGTTATCAATGTTATCATCGATATCATCAATATCATTAAGATCTCCAAGATTGATAATATTATTGATATTTAAATGGTTGGGTCTTTCAATTGGTCGTTCATGATTTAAATTTCTAATAAATTGGATTTCATTATGTAGTCCAATAAATTTATTTTCTAAATTATCAAGTGTTTGCATTAATCGTTGACGAATAATTTTATTCTCTTCATCAGTTATTTTAATCTTAATTGTAAATCCACATATATCACATTTATCTATATTCATCTGTTCAAAACATGTAATATGAATAAGACCCATTGATCCAGTACATCTACATGGTGATAATATATCATTTTGATCTCTTTTAATATTTATATTTTCAAAACATATACGACATTTATCACCATCTTCTGATGTTTGTTCTGATTTATCATTATTTTTAATTTCATCTTTTTCTTCTAATTTTTGTTTATTTTCAGCTTCTAATTGTATCTCAATAACTTCATTTTGTGGATTCATTGATTTTTTGATTTATTTTAGAATAAATAAATCAAAAATTTATCTTCAAAGTAATAATATGTAATAATATACTAAATAATTTATCAATATGTCAATTAGATATAAGAATCATATTCTCCTTTTTTAGTTATTAATTTATAATATTCTTTACATATTTTCTTTTGTTTATATGTCCAATCATACCAATAAATTTTCTCCAATATTATATTTGGTATTCTTTTTATTTATAGATTACTAATATCAAAATTTTCAGTCATTCGCCACATATATTTATGTTTTTTATATAATAAATAATATATTCCATGTAAAAATTCCCTTTTCTCATTAGGTTTATTTGACTCTTCGTTTAATTGCATTTCATAATCTTTGATACCATATGACATCGTGACACATCCTATCCATTTTTTATTAAAACTTGTTAATTCCTCATTTGTTGCCGTATTCCAATTTATTGCATCATAATCTTCACAATATGTTTTATACATATCTATAAATATAGCATTATTCATTTGATTTATTATCTGTATGTAATAATTATCAATTTTTTTTATTAAAATATTTATTAAATTTCTAATAATATAATGGTTTTTTGGTGGATATAAATGTTTAATCGAATCCTGGAGCATGTTTTTGTTTAGCATCAACTGATTTTTGTACTTTATTGATATAGTCCATGTAATTTTTATCTATTTCTTCACTATATTGTTCATCAATTTTATATCCATATGCTCCACACATTCCTTGATTGTATATACACATCATATAAAATGAGATATTTTCAAGACCATTTACGGTATCAATTATAGTTTGTTTATCAGCGGTCATTTCAGTAAAAATCTTATGATAACTTAGTAATTCTTTTTCACATTGATCGGCTTCCTCATTACGACACCAATAACGCATACTTCTTAATCCATTTGTTAAATTACGTTCTGTTGACTTAACATATTTAGCTAATGCCGCACGTTTTTTTGCTTCTTTGTCTTCCATTTTTAATTTATATAGAATTTATATATTTATATAAAAATCAAAATTTATTATTAAAAATCAATAACTGATTTATATTTTTGGTTAATTCTATTTGCAGTGCAAATTGATAATGTACATCGACCATCACAATATTTATTATAAATTTTATGATTTTTTGAATTTTGTAGATAAATCAAATCGAGTTTCACAAATAATATTAGTAAAACCAGGTACACTTGCGGACATTGGATCATTAGTTTCAACAATAAATAAACTTTTACTGTTGCTATTTAATATTTTTTGAATCCAATTGTATATTTCATAAAATCGGCCTATATAATCTTGTATTATATAAATTTTATGATCCTGTATAACATTACATGTATTTGGGTCGATTCTATTATTAAATATTTTTGGGTCGATTCTACTAGTTTCATTACATTTTTTAACGGCATTGATTAAAGTTGTTTTTCCATTATTTCCTTTACCATATAAATATAAAATATGTGGAGATCTTAAATATTTATATCCATTTGTAACCATATAATAGAAAATTGCTCTATTGGTTTGATCAGTAATAACTGCATGCATTTGTATCTCTAACTCTTGTTTATTTAACTCATTTAACTCTTGTACTTGTGACATTATTTGATTTATTTGATTTATTATAAATATAATAAATCAAAAATATTCAAATCAAAAATTTAATAGTAATAGGTTGGATATGTCATTCTATTTGCATCTCCTTGATATGTATAAGGATAATATCGTTTATAATTATTATATTTGTAATAATAGGGATTTACGTTATAAAACCAAGGTTGATATGATCCTAAATATCCGGGATAAGCATAATAATATGAATTATTGGCTGATAATTGATCAAATACTCCAGGTGAAGTAGCAAATTTTTCAACAAAATTAGATAAAATAGTTTGACTTTGATCAATATATATGTACAAAAACACAATAATAATGATTATGGAGACAATAATTATTGAGGATAAATTAAAATTCATGTGATTTAAATGATTATATATTATGATAGAAGAATTTTTATTTTTTTAGAGCTTCCAAAGTAATGATATTATGAATAATCATGAGAAAAGCCCATATTATGATTAATTCCTTTAAAATTAGAATCATATTCATATGAAAAATTTAATTGAAGTTTATTATGATCATCCGGATAACGTGCTGCTTCCATTTTGATTTTGTAACTTGCTGGAACATCTTTACCATCACGCATTTCATTTAACATAAAACTTATAAATCCACTTCCATTAGCTCGAATTTGATTAACTAAATTACAAAAACACTTTCCATCTTCTGGACATTTTTTAATTGGTAATGATTCTATCTCTCCATAATTACAATATCGTTCTTCAGGTATAGAATATATGGTACTATAATTATATAATACGATTTTTCTTGGTAATTTACGACATTGGTGTTTTATAGTGGTATTGCCAATTGATGTTTCTGCAAAAACTTTTTCTAATATATTATCACAATTGATAATATCAATTGTTAATCCATTTCCAAAACTTGAACGATATGATATTATGGAATGTCCAAAATCTATAGTCAATTTTACTATCATTTCAGATTTCTTTTGAGTCATTAATTCTCCTTTTTGATTTGGTACAAGTATTCCATCTACCATCATATAAACAGGGTTATTATATTGTTGAACATTTAATGGAGATGCTCTTTTACATAAAAAAGCAACGGATCCTCTCCCTGTTTTTATAATTTGATCAATTAATAAACACCAACATGGCATTTTTTCATCAGGTTTTTTAAATTTATTTTTACATCCATCTAATCCCATAGACTGAAATTTACATCGTAAATCATTAAGAAATACCAAATTATTATAATTATATAATATTTCCATTTCTTGGGGTAATTGAAATAATGACATTTTTTTCATATGAAAATATGTTTGAAGTAACGGTTTTGCTTCTTCTTTTTCCCGCCAGATTAGAAATTCCGATTCATCCGCAGGATAAACTCCATTCAGTTTCTTATTTTTTTCCAACTCTTCCGCAGTTTTATCTTGTGTCCAAGATAATTTAGTCATATGATTATAATAGGCCATTTTTTTTCAAACAATCTAATTTTTTCAATTAATCTTTTTTCAGAATTATTATATTCAAATTTTTCAAAGTACTATTATTTCATTAATAGGCTTTTTCAAATTCACATTTATTTTATTCTCGCTATTTTATTCTCGCATTATATGTTTTATTCATCAATATTTCATATTTTATTTCATTTTTTAA
>Ga0302280_1003350_pt1 | contig 11663 bp, 8 predicted proteins | sample III_Fen_E1_1_FD_198771 | JGI IMG/M metagenome (GOLD analysis project Ga0302280, IMG submission 198771) | Peat permafrost microbial communities from Stordalen Mire near Abisko, Sweden - III_Fen_E1_1 | ecosystem: Environmental > Terrestrial > Soil > Wetlands > Permafrost | place: Sweden: Abisko...
AATCCAATCATGGTTATCCTTGATGATACCTATAGTAAAGTTGACTTTACTACTCCTGGTAATTCTGGAGCAGGATTATGCACAAAAGCTCGTCATTACGGAATCTATTTCATTTTGGCGGCTCAATATATAAAACAACTTGGACCTGTCTTTAGAGAGAATGCCAGAATGTGGATTTGCATTAATTGCAATATGAATGATCACAAAACTATTGTCGATACTCATTATGGGTCGAATAAAGAGCTAGCAAAACTAGGAAGAAAAAACAATTTCAAAAATTATTTTATTTCGGTTTACGTGATAACATGGAGACTATTCAAGCATTTTAATGTAGGAGCTTCTCGACTATTATTATTACCTCCAATACCCGATTTCTCAAAAGCAATTCATGTAAGAAAGACAACCAAAGTAAATCCTTATTACGAAAAATTAGACGAAGAAAATTCTGAAGAAATTTCTAAGATCTCGGAGAAGCCTAATTAGGAAGGTGTCCAGATCTCTTTTAAACATGTATAATACAATACTCTAGATATTAAATGCAAAATGGACTCCGAACCCATAATAAAAAAATATTTATTTTTTTGAAACAATTTTTGAGTTAATATTGGACTCTAAGAAATTCTTGTCATTGAAAAATAAGTTTGAGGAGATCCTGCCACTGTTTTTGTTCCCGTCGCTAGATAATACGAAAATGTAAAATTATATGTGTGACCGCCTGTTAATAGTAGATCACCAGAAACAAGTTGATAAGCTATACTTCCTACAGTAGTATTTTCTTGTTGAACAATTTCCATAATATTTTTACCTGCAGTCGAATCATTAAAACTTAATGTAATTAAATCTGGTGTAGCAGTGGAAGCTGTTGAATTTGAATAAATAACATTCGCAGAAATTCTATATCTAGGTGCAGGGGGAGAAGCGGGAAGAGTAATAACACCAGTTGCAGTATTTAAAATTCCAGAATTCCATCCACAAGCAACTCCATTAGATACTGAGGTAAATGCACCATTATCTGGAAAGCTAATAACAGTAGCGGAAGGTGTAAAATTAGCATTGATAAATTGAGTAAATCCAAATTGAGTAGGAGAAAGAGTCGGACTAATTAAACCAGAAGCAGAAGCCCAAGTTAAATAATAAAGATTCCCAGTTGAAACAATACTTAAACTAGGTGCTTCTAGAGTAGTTGTATTTGTAAAATTTAAAGTAGGGGTTTGTATGGTAGTGGTACCACTAGCACCATTTAGTATTATAGAATTCACTGATCCGACAGGACCATTTTGAATAGTAACGGCAGTTGCAGCAGCAGACTCAACTACAATATCTCCAAGATTATCTATAGCAACATTGGCAGTTGTTTGATTTGTATTTGCTAGTTTAGAAAGATTAAAAGTAGCAGGATTTGCAGAATCAGCTATAAGATTATTGATTATAGAGGAAGGAGAAGAAGCCGTTCCATAAGTAATTCTTCCATTTACTGTATTATAATATAGAGAATTCGGTGTTACCAAACTTGGTAGAGTAACGGGAAATCCAACTATCCCCGTTCCAGTGAAAAGAATATCACCTCCGGCATCGATAGCAACTGTTCCAGAACCAGAAGCGTTAGAGATCTCTGATATATTATTGGATCCAACGGTTACAGTAGAAGCTACTTGATTCAAAATTGGAGTATTATTAACGGGAGTAGAATAGCTCACAAGACCTGATCCTGTATTATAATTGAGAACTGAACCAGTAGCTGAATTAACTAGAGAAGTTGGAAGTCTTAGAGTCAACGCTTGCATCGAAATATCTCCTCCCGCATCTATAGTAATATTTCCAGATCCAGAAGAATTTGAAATTTCATAGATATTTGAAGTAGTAGGAGCACCAGATTTTGGAACTTGATAATTAATCACAGAAGGATTTGAAATATCTTCTAGATTTATAGTAGAAGCTGTTGAAGTAATTGCTATCGTGTTTCCGATTGATGTAAATCCCTTTAAAACGATAGCTCCAGCTCCAGGTGTTTCTACAATTCCTGTTCCGGAAACCGAATTTGATATAGATGTAACTCCTCCGCCTGACATTTCCCAAGGTCCTGCTACAAATATTCCTAAAAGATAAGCGTTTATTTGGTCTGGAGTAGGCAAATTATTATTTGGAGCTCCAAATGATGTAACCCAATCACAAAGTGTAAATTGAATTAAGTAATTGTTCCAATAAGCTAAACCACCAGCCGAATATTGAGTAGGGAAAACTGAATTTGGAAATTGGATTTGTAAATGTGGATGTTCTTCACTTACGATAACAAATATCCCTGGCTCTCCCTTTATTAAATACTGTTCAAATTGTGTAAAGTTTTGAGAAGGATATGTCATCCACCAAAATTTAAAAAAATAATAATAATTTATTTCGGTAGCTTTACGGTGGAGTCAAATCTAGATCTAAGATTTTCAGAAACTACCGTAGAAGATACCAGAAAAGTTACCGCTAGAAGTTGAGATTCTGGAGACATTTTAATAATTGATTGTTTTGACCATTTCTTCTTACACCTTTCGAGAGAAGCGTTCCATAGTTCACTTTTATCACACTTTTGAACAATTCCTTTTCCTAGGTCAAAGTACTCAACAATTGATAAACAATTTAATATTCCAAGTTTAATAATGTCATCAACAGAAGGTTCTTCTTCATCTAATTTTCTCTTCGATCCTATTTTTGGTAATTCCTCTTCTCTAGGCGAATTAGGAGGAACTTCATAGGGACTTTCGTGTATTTTTTCTTCAGCAAATAATTTATCTGATTTTTCTTTTAGTTCTATTGAGGCTTTTTCATAGTCCTTTGCATCTCTTTTTCTTATAGTTTCTTCGTCAGCATCTTCTACTTCTTCCGCTTCAATAGCGTAATTTGGTACGTCTTCATTAGAATCAGAATCTGATTCTTCTACATCATCAGAATCTTCTTCTTCTGCATCAGAAGAAGGTTTTTGTACAGAATATCTTAAAGCAATTGGATTGAATGCTGATGTATTCGGAACATTTTCAATTGCTGGATCTTTAATTATTTTAGCTATTTTTTTAGAAAAAACCGAACTAGGGTTAAGGGCTTCTTCTGAAATAATATTATTGAATGCTGATTTGTGAGATACAGTCTCTAAAGGGGATTTTTGAGGTTCTGGTACGTCTTTTAATGGTTCAGGAGATGGTAGCTCTATAGGGGCTTCTACAGTTTGAATTGGCGCGGGAATATTTTCAGAATTTTCTTTATTCACTGGATGTTTTTTTCCAATTTTTTGATATCTCGATAAAGAAGGCGTTGCGTTTAAATGGACTGGTTTAACGGACAATTCGGTAAGGCTATTCGCAGCAGTATTGACGTTTGGGTCAGCGCTAAGCTTTGCGATTTCCTCAACGAGTGCAACTGTAGGATTTTCTTTTTTTTTTCTTGGAGTAGAAACACGTTTTCTTTTTGGCGCTGACATCTTATAATAGTTTTAGAAAAAAACAATGATGTAATCTGTGAACTAATCTCAGATCTAAGATCGGAAACCGATAGTCAGATTAGCGAATTAAAATCTTCTGATCTAGATTTTGGTGGTGACTTTATGACAAGTTCGATGACGATTAGAAGACTAAAAAGTTTCGATAAACTGCTAAAAGATACCCTTAGAATCGTTAAAAAGAAAGATACTAAAGCTTTTTCAAAAAAGATTGTTTCAGTTTCGAAAGGACAAGAGATTTTGGCATTTATTGAAACTAAGATTAAACAAGAGGATGGAAAAATCGTTCTTGATTGTGAGAAATTGGAAGTAATATTTAATATCTTAGCACAAGGACTTGGTGGACTTCTTGGAATTGAAATACCGAAAAATTTCGTGGAAAATATTTTCAAAGAACATTTTCTAGGAATTAGTTTAAAAGTTTTGGAATCTTACAAGAAAAATGGATCAACTGCTGCTATAATCGAAGGAATTCAAACTGTTTACGGAAACAGTAGCATATTTCGCATCGATTTTCCATCAGAAAATACTCAAGAATTAACAACTCATGAGCCAACTGAGCAGCTGAATAAAAAAGTTGTTAAGAAGAAAAAGAAAAAAGGTAATAAAAATAGTGAATAAAATTCTATTTAAAAAAGCCAAGAGATAATTTTGAAACTAGTCCTTTCTTTTGTACTTCTGGTCTCCTTGACTTTGGTTCTTTACCATAACCTAGATCTTTTTGAGTTAAAGCATATTTCAGTCTCAAATGACTTTTTCCTTTTGAGTAAGCTAAACCTAAACTTATGCTAGCGATTTCAACATCATAAATTTCCCATAATATTGTATCTCTCTGAATCTTAGGCATATTCTGGAAAGCTTGTTTTTTTAGTAGGTCTTCTCCTTTTGTTTTAGCTAATCTTTTAGGGAGGGTTTTGTCCTCCTCGACAATTGTTATTTTCTCAGGCGATTGTTCTAACTTAATCTTTTCAGGTCTATCGAATTCCGGATGTTGTGCATACTTGAAATATCGAGAACTGAGATTATATTTTTTTCTTAAACTGGACTCTTTAATCGAACTACCCAAATTTTTCATTGGGCTTGTCATTATTTCGTAATCATATATTTCAAATAATATATCAATCTTTTCATCTCTTCTAAGACTTTGCCATTTAGGATCTGCCGAGATAAGTTCTAATTGATTATACTGGGTTGTTGCTTTGGGGGATAGTCGTTCAATAAAAGATTGTCTTCTAGGGGTAGTGGGAGTTTTGGATTCAAACTTTAATTGTGTAGTGATTTCCTCTGGTTCTTCCTTTTTTTCTTCACTTTCTGATTCAGGTTCACTTTCAGTACTGAAATTAACGGGATCGTTTGGGTCTAATTCTTCCAGAGTAGGTAAATCCGGGAGAGGTGGTAGAGGCGGAGGAGGCAATTGCTGTCCATACTGAGGCGGAGGAGGTATATTTAATTGATTTTGAGGGACAAATTGTGGAGGCGCTGGAATATTTACAGGGTTTAGATGACCTATACGTGCTCGGAGTAGGTTATTCAGCGGGGGATTTATAATTATTACATTATTCGGAATAACCAAAGGAGGTGGAGGAGGATTAGGAACCAGAGGAACATTATTTAAATTTGGTGGCAGAACAGGAACTCCCAAGATAAGAAGTACACTTTTTTTTTTTAATAAGTAACTTTATTTCAAAACTAATCATTATATAAAATACCTTACGGTATGTTAGTTCGATATCTACTTGCTATCCTCAGAGGACCATTTGCGTGTTGGCTCTTTTGTCTAACGTTTCCAGATTTGTCTAATAATCTAATACTATTCGGATCCTGTCTAGATTGAAGAACATTGCCTTGTTCTACTTCATGATTTAATGCTCCTACTCCGGCACCCGACCAATTTTGGAATACTCCTAATCCTGTTGGATCCAGAGCGGGAGCTATCGTCCTCAATATTGCATCCCTTATTTGATTATTCATAGCGATTACTAAATTAGGATCGATAGGAGTAACTCCGATGTTTGCTAAAGGAACCTGAACACCATTTAAATTGAGTGGAATATGTGGAGACATTCTACGAATCATTGACCCATATCCCTTTATATAGGCTCCACCTTGATTTACGTTTCTATCAGCAGCTACGGTCACACAAACTGGATCAGCTGCAATATTCGAAAAATATTTTGTAGGAGCTAAACCATTTATATATTCGGTCCCATCTTTATAAAGCCTCGAGGCACGAATGTCTAAACCTGCAGGATGACCTCTAATAGCATTTCGAGCTACAGCCCATGATATTCCGTAGGGATTATGTCCCGTAATCAAACGTGATCTTACCAATTCCCCTAATTCTGCAGTATCCATAAAACCCTCGTCGGAACAAAACTTGTTAATAATTTGAGGGGTAATTAGACCTGGAGGATATCCAGTACTTTGAACTTGGTTTCTAACTGGGAGATATGCTTGAGAAGCAAAATAAAATTCGGCTATCGATGTACTAAGCATCACATAAAAAGAAGCCATTATATGCTGAAATTGTTCATATGCGTCTTCAGTCATATCTAAATTCTGGAATGCTCTTTGCATGTCATAATCTGCAGCCCTAGCATTCGCAGCATTTGCAATATGACCAATTGCTGGAGCATCGACATCTTTATCGGCAATTACACCATTAACATTAGTAATAGCTGCAAGACCATTTGTAGCATATCGTTGTTCGTCAAGGTTTTTTATGTAGGGAGAAGACATATATACTTTCATCAATTTAACCACATCTGCTTTCGTATATTTTCCATAATACACATCCTTTCCACCTGGAATAGTGCTTTCCCATGCAGGATCACTATCTATGAATTTCTTATAGAATAAAACAATCCTTGGAACAGTAGATACAGACAACGGCTGATCGGTAGCACTGGAAGCTGGAGTGAATTTGTCTTCAATAACATAAAACGCCTGATTCAATGAAAGCTGTTTTACCGTAAACCAAGCTCTTAATGTGCTTTGTCCAAGAGCAAGTTTCAGCCTAGATTGAATAGTTCCAACTTTATATCTCCTAATATCGTCAAGAAAATCATCATAACGCTTATCGTTCGGAGGAAGCATTGTAGTGATAAAAGAACTCACACCTCTTAGATAAGCTAGATGAATTGCTACTCGGGTGCCTGCAAGCCCTCTAGGGTCGTTATAATTAGCAGCGGAACCAAAACCTCCCCCTCCTACCCCCAATTGTAGGGGAAAATAAAATTGAGCATCTTTATCTTGATAAACTACCGTAATCTCATCCTCTGAATACGTAACGTAGGGATTGCTTATTACATCTTTTCTAGGTATTAAACCTTGAATTCTCGATATATCGTCCTGAGCCAACGAAGTTCCGGTATATATTACTCCGCTTCCTACTGTCGCTACTTCATTGACTTGTTGATCTGGAGGGATAAATACAGTAGTGTCTGCTTTAGTTTCTTTTCCATATTCTTCCTTAGATTCAACTCCTTGAGGATAAGCCTCCATATATGCCTTCCATTTTCTTTTCTTTTTTGCTAATTTCTTTTTAAGCTTTTCTGCTTCAGTTTGTATTCCTCTACTTGATTTCTCCTGAAGCTCGTCAGGATTTTTAAATCCATCTCCACCGTAGACAACTGCCATCTTTGAGTGCTATAAAAAAAAGTCTGCAGTTATTATTATTTTAAAAATGGAAGAAGTAGAAGAAGCTTTGGAAATTAAAGAAGAGCCCAACAAAAGGAAAAGAAAACAAATAAAACCTTTAAAAAAAGGTGGTAAAGCTGCTCTTCAAGAAGATAAAAAAACTAAGAAAATACCACAGAATGATAAGAAAAAAAAAAGAAGATTTAAACCTGGAACGGTTGCTCTAAGAGAAATTAGAAAGTATCAAAAAACAACAGAGTATATAATTCCCAAGGCATCTTTTGCTAGATTAGTAAGAGAAGTCGCAACTGAAGTTTGTGAAGAAAAAAGATTTCAAAAAACTGCAATTGATGCTTTAAGATGTGCCACAGAGGATTATTTAGTAGGACTTTATGAAGATATTAATTTGATAGCTATTCATTCGAATAGAGTAACAATCATGAATAAAGATTTAAAATTGGCGCTAAGGCTAAGAAGCTCGAATCCTGTAAAGTAAATTCAATCCAATTGCATAAAGTCGTAGCTATCGAATGGCGATTTTGGGGCAAGATTCATTATATTAACGTTTCTAATTTCTTTGCCATTCAATGTAATTTTTAAAGTAGATAAAGCAAGTTCATTAATAATCTTACTGTTGTGAATAAAATATACTTTTTCATTTTCTTTCGATATTATCAAAGTCGAAATGCCGTTTGATCCTGACATGGATTTTATAAAGTCCACAATAAAATAATTTTTTTATTATGGGTTCGGAGTCCATTTTGCATTTAATATCTAGAGTATTGTATTATACATGTTTAAAAGAGATCTGGACACCTTCCTAATAAAGAACATTCAGATTATCCAATAAGAAAAAACTTGTTTTATTTATAGAATTGGGAAATCACAATTTGCCTCAAAATCTGGCTCAAACATTTTCCGTCTTTTTATTGGCTTATCTGGCATTTCTCTTAACGGTCTTTTTTCTGTGATCGATTTCATTCTATATTCGATCATCGTATAAAAATCAGGAAGATGATCGAAATATTTTTCCTTTATCGATTTAGGATTCCAATAATCAAAACGATCAAAAACGTTATCTAATGACGTCATAGAGTTATATTGATTCATCATTACACCCCAACTTCTTCTCATCTGATTAAACCACTCCAAAGACATAAGTTCTTTTTTCAAAGGCCAAAATCTTAATCCTTCTGTAAATGGATCTTTATAGACCTTTTGAAGCTCAGAAACCTCTCTTACAATTGTCACTCTATTGGGATCTCTTAGTACCCGAATTCTTGGCTGTGAAGGGGGTTTGAACATATCAACCTCTTCAATTTGGGACTCTTTCTTAGGTACTTTATCCCAATTTAATAATGAAAAGGGGTCAACAGTGGGATAATTAGGATGTTCAACACCAAGGGGCACATTCTTAAACATTTTACAAACAGATATCATGAGCCTTATTCTGAATTTTTTGATTCCATAAACTCTGAAATTCATTCTAGCAGATTTTTGTGTAGAAAACGATTTCTTCTTACATGCTGACTTTGGCTTTTTCGTTCTCTCTAATCCAATAAATTTCAGCATTGCATCAAGAATCTTGCGAAGCTCTGTGGTAGCTTTCTGATCTAAACATCGATTAATAAGCCAATCAGGATGGACTTCAGAAATAAGCTTTAAATCCAATTTTTTAACGATCCAGCTATACGATTTATCTAGCTCTTCACACAAACGAGTAAACCTGCTAGACTCGTTAAGGAACTCCTCGTTGGCTTCAATCTCTAATGGGATATCAGGAACAGGAATATGGATAGTACTAGAATAAAATGGCAGTCTTCCTGGAAATACAATTCTAGTAGCATCAGACGGAAATATCTTATAAGCGTGGAAAACTGCAGCCATACCACTGTAGAGAATCGTATCAAAGGAATACGAATTATATCGACCCTCATCAGCGTCTTGCTCCAAAATTTCAGTATAGCCCTTAACAAAAAACCTATGGAAATTATCTTGTGCATCCTTGTTCACATATTTTGGCACAAATTTTGCCAGTGACTCCTTAACGAAAAATGGTTTATCTAATGTATCGAGTCTGCCTAATGCTCCAAAGATATTCCACTCATTAGCAAACTCCACAAATTCGCTTTGAATACCCCCTTCAGGTAGCTGCTCAAAATCCCATTCTCCGCTCCAATCTTTTTGTAACCAGAATTTGTTCTTATTTATATTAGCTTCCTCCATAGTCGTCATTATACTAGGCATATATTTGAATCCATGATCATCTAATTCGTTTTCATAAGCTAGTTCATACCAATCGTTTTGAATATATTCTTGGAATTCTTTCGTATAAGATATTTTCTGCTTGCTGCGATTTACTAGGTATCTTATGAGTATTTCATTAAGAATGGAATGATTTGTTACTGATTCAACTACTCTCCCTTTATCTACTATTAGCTTCTTTTCTACCAGATCAGTAATTCTCGCATTGGTCCATTCACTGTAGCGAACAAGATTCCCTCTAACATTGTCAGGATTTGTTTCCTCTTTCTTAAAGAACTTTGGTACCTTTTTCATGTCTCTAGGGAGTATTATATGTACCTCCTTTTCTGATAGATTTCGAGCCCTAGCCATTTGCTGTAAGAAGGCCAAAACACTAGTAGATGATGATATAGCGTATCCGAATGCCTTAGTAAAATGCTCTTTCATAAAAGACACTCCAGCTTGGATAGTAGGGCTAGTGTAAAGAATTCGGTTTTCGGACCAGCTTTCATCAGGTTGACTTGAGTAAAGTTCTTTCTCCTCGTTAGATGAATCGGAGCAAATGAGTATTCTTCTATCGTTTTCAGCATTATTCGAATAACTAAAGGGATCAGCTCCTGGATATTTCATATTGTGATACTCTTGATCAAGACCTTCTAAGGTTTTCTTACAGTTCGAGAAAACGTATAGTTTTTGGTCCAAGTCCATAGCATTCTTAAAGAAAGCCTTTTTCCATCTAGTTTCATTTGTATAGAGTATTATGCGCGTCTTAATCTCACAATATCTATTGAAAACATAATTAATTCTATCGGTCCCCTCTGCTAGCATTTCAACTATCTCGTAATCCATAGTAGTAAAGTAGGCATCACATAAAATAACAGTAACATCAGGGCAGCGTAAGAATAAGCCGGTCATCTCGATAAAGTAGTTCCTTTGTACCCCATTAAGAGTGGTCGTATTCACTAGATGCTCCATGAATGAGCAAAATTCATCTATTATGTATACTTTAGGCATTGGAACGGAGCGATCCTTGTTCTTATACCTCCAGAAGCTTTCAGCGGAAATAGCAACTCTTGGGTTTTCGTCGCAAGATATGTACTTTGTCTTGCATTCTAGATAACTTCTAAGATTCGGCAAATTCTTAGTGAGAAAGGAGCATAGTGATTTTCTAAATGTCACACAGATGATTCTGGTATCCTCAGGCAGGTCCAGTAGGTATTCGCATATTGCAGTAGTTTTACCGGTTCCACAAAGACTTTTAAGAATATTTATTTTCTTAGGGAGTATCATTTCCTTGCTTAGATATCTCTGGTTGAGTTCATTCATATCCTGTTCAGTAGTAATGAGAGAAAAATATGTTTATTTTGTAATGAAGAGACGAATGCATAACGATTTCTGTCTAGTATATTAAAAGATTTTCGTGTTTTTTGCAAAGTCGAAGAAGCTCCAAAAATGGAAATTTTTGTGAAAAAAAGACTTGGTGAAAAAAAAAAAAAACGCCATCTGGTTTCGAACTCGAGTAAGAAATTTTGAATTTTTGAAAAAAAATTCGCAAAGTCTTTTTCACACTTTCGCCTTCCTTTTTTGGAGCATTTCCCAATTTCTTGGAAAATACCTCGAAAATGCAAAAAACACGCAAAACGAAGGCGAAAATCGAGAAAAAAAGAAATATGCTGGTGAAAAACAATTTTTGAAAGAGTCCATTTGTGAAAGAAAGACTTGGAAAAACTTGACAATTCAAAATGAATTCAAACAACATGATCAACAATACTGTAAGTATTTATGTTCAAGTAGTGCGAATACATTAGTCTCGTATCCTAGTCGGCCATTCACAACGAGTTGTTCACTAGTAATATGATCAGTATGGTGTAATTACTAGGAGTTCATCCTAGTGGTGGTTAAAGACTAGGTGCAGGCGGCCTAGCACATTATATTATTTTTACTAACTACTCTTATAAAAAGCCCGAAAAGACACATATGTCCGGTAAGCAAAATGCCCCCAAGAAGCCTAGAAAGCAAGTAAATCCATCTCGTGTCCCAGTTACAGTAAGTTTTTGCCTAAGTCGTTACTGCAAGTACTAACTACTCTTATAAATTAGCGTACAGATGATGGTTTTATCAGTGCTTCTCAGTTTAGAGATGTCGAAGAGATTAACCGAATGATTGAAGAAAACCCAGAGCTCCTTAATGATGATATGAACATATCATTGGACCCACCTAAGAAGACTTCTTCTCCCTTATTCCCCTCTATGAAATATGCTAATGAGATCGGGGATGAAGATTATAAACCTACTCCTATAAA
>Ga0302280_1003353_pt1 | contig 11658 bp, 11 predicted proteins | sample III_Fen_E1_1_FD_198771 | JGI IMG/M metagenome (GOLD analysis project Ga0302280, IMG submission 198771) | Peat permafrost microbial communities from Stordalen Mire near Abisko, Sweden - III_Fen_E1_1 | ecosystem: Environmental > Terrestrial > Soil > Wetlands > Permafrost | place: Sweden: Abisko...
AGTATCTGCTGATGGAAAGCTTGTTGGTATTGTTACCAACCGCGATTTACGTTTTGAGAAGAATCATAAACGACCTGTGCGTGAGATAATGACTCCGCGTGATAAAGTTATCGTAGCGCAACATGGCATTACACTTAAGAAAGCTGAAGAGATTTTACAGCAATACAAAATAGAAAAACTACCTATAGTTGATAAGCACAATAAACTGATTGGCTTAATTACTTATAAAGACATTATTAAAACCAAAGTTCATCCTAACGCATGTAAAGATGATATGGGGCGTTTGCGTGTAGCTGCCGCATTAGGCATTACTGCTGATACCATGCAACGTGCCGAAGCTTTGGTTGCAGCGAGCGTCGATGCCATGATTATTGATACTGCTCATGGGCACTCTAAAGGTGTGATGGATATGGTGCGTTTGGTTAAAAAACAATTTAAACACACCCAAATTATTGCCGGAAACATTGCCACTGGCGAAGCTGCTTTAGCCTTGGTTAAAGCCGGTGCGGATGGGGTTAAAGTGGGTATTGGTCCGGGTTCTATTTGTACTACACGTGTTATTGCAGGTGTGGGTGTTCCTCAATTATCGGCTGTGCTGGAGGTTGCCCATGCGCTTAAAGGCAAACATGTCCCTTTGATTGCAGACGGTGGTATTCGTTTTAGCGGAGATATTGTAAAAGCGCTTGCAGCGGGTGCTGGCTCGGTAATGCTGGGTTCTTTGTTTGCAGGTATGGACGAATCGCCGGGAGAAACCATTATATACGAAGGCAGAAAGTTTAAATCATACAGAGGGATGGGTTCTATAGAAGCTATGCAAATGGGCTCTAAAGACCGCTATTTCCAAGATGTGGAAGATGATATTAAGAAACTGGTACCCGAAGGCATCTCGGGTCGCGTGCCCTACAAAGGCATGGTATCTGAAGTGATATACCAGTTGATGGGTGGACTGCGCGCAGGTATGGGTTATTGTGGTGCAAAAGATATTAGTGCATTGCAACAAGCCAAGTTTATACGCATTACTCAGGCAGGTGTTATTGAAAGCCATCCGCATGATGTATTCATATCACGCGAAGCACCTAATTACAGCAGGAAGTAAATCTTTTTAGTTTACTCCTTAATAAACTTCTTAAAAGCAGCGCCTTTGCTATTGCTTACTTCTATAATATAAACGCCACTTGCAAACTCAGCAATTGGTATGGTATTATTAGTTGTGGTAGTTGTTGCATGATAAACAGCATTACCCAACATATCTCTTATTACTAAGGTTGCATTTTCAGTGTTAGCTGCCAATAATACCTGTACACTGGTAGTAGCAGGGTTTGGGTAAACCGTTACCTGCTCATTTATATTTGCAACCTGATTTATACCTTCTGTTATAACATTGGTTACTTTACGTACACGAAAGTTATCAGTATCGGTAAAATACAAATCTCCTGTTGTACTTAATGTTAATGCAACAGGGTCATTAATTTCTGCCATAGTAGCTAATCCTCCATCACCAGCATAACCATTTGTGCCGTTTCCAACAATAGTTGATATAATACCAAACGTATTTACTTTACGAATGCGATTATTTCCTCTATCCGTAAAGTACAAATTATTTAACGCATCAAAGATTATACCCCAAGGGCTACATATTTTTGCACTAGAAGCTAACCCTCCATCACCATTATAACCACATGTCCCATTTCCTACGACCGTATTAATAATACCTGATGAATTTACCATTCGAATACGATTATTGGTATTATCAGAAATATACAAATTACCATATATATCAAAAGCTATTCCCACGGGTGCATTTAATTCTGCAGCAGTTGCCTGCCCTCCATCACCACTGTAACCTATAGTTCCGTTCCCACAAATAGTTGTTATGATACCAGCGGTATTTACTTTTCGAACCCTATTTTCACTGGCATCAGCAATGTAGAGATTACCAAATGAATCAAAAGCTATACCATTCGGGTTTTGTAATTCTGTAGCAGTTGCTTGCCCTCCATCGCCAATATAACCTGGTATTCCATCGCCTGCAATTGTAGTTATAATACCTAAAGTATTTACAAGACGTATTCTATAATTAAAATTATCAGCAATGTATAAATTACCGTATACATCAAATTTTGCATCATAAGGAACTTTTAATTGTGCATTTGTAGCTTGCCCACCATCCCCACTAAAACCCGAAGTACCATTTCCTGCAACAGTGGTAATAATGCCTATATTATTTACAATTCTTATATCATTAAAGCATTCATCAACAATATACAAATTGCCATAATTGTCAAGGGTTACACCAATTGGTTGAATAGCAATAGAACTAGCTTGTACTCCATTTACAGAAGTAGTCGTGCAACTATTCCCATTTCCTGCAACAGTGGTAATTATTTGGGCGTTTAGGCTTAGAGTAAGGGTTGTTAATACAATAAATAGGTATTTCATGTTAATACAAATATAGCAAAAAAGGCAGTTAAAGGTTAAAATGCTTTAAATTATTGTTCTGAGACTGAGTAGTCTCGTTACCAGACTTAACAGTCTCGCTCTGAGACTGAGAAGTCTCGTTCTTGGACTGAACAGTTTAACTCCCAGACTGAACAGTTTAACTCCCAGACTGAACAGTCTAACTCCGGGACTGAACAGTCTCGCTCTGAGACTGAACAGTCTCGTTACCAGACTGAGCAGTCTTGTTATGAGACCGGGTAGTCTTGCTTGTAAATATTGTTGTAAAGCTTCTTTTTAAGTCAATTTAATAAGTTCTTGTTAATTTAGCGCGCTTTTTAACAGGCAAATAAGCAGCAAAATGAATCATACCAAGCGAGTAGCCTTTGTAGTTAACCCCAATTCGGGTCCTAAACGTGGTGTGGATATTATTGCACTCATCTCTCAAAACCTTTCTGATAAAACCCCTTACGATATATTGGTTTGGGAACATGCCAACAACTTTGAATACATACGTCAGCAAATTACCTCGGGCAAATACAGCATAGTAGTTGCTGTTGGCGGAGACGGCACGGTAAATGCCGTAGCCAAAAACCTGATTAATACAGGCATTGCCATGGGTATTATTCCCCGTGGTTCGGGCAATGGTTTGGCACGCACGTTGGGTATCCCCATAAACACCGTTCAAGCTATCAAAAGGATAGAAACGGGTGCTATTCGTACCATAGATAACGGCATCATTAACGGCAAAGCCTTCTTTTGTGCCGCAGGTATGGGTTTTGATGCGCATGTGGCCGATTTGTTTGCCGGAAATAAAACGCGAGGCTTGATTTCTTACATTCAAATTATCCTGAATCAGTTCTTTTCCTATAAACCAAAGGAGTATTGCATCGAAATGAATGGGGAAACTCTTAAAATAAAGGCATTTCTGCTTGCTTTTGCCAATGCAGGGCAGTATGGCAACGACTTTTATATTGCCCCCGAAGCTAAAATGGATGATGGATTGCTGCATTTGGTGGTTTTAAAACCTATAAACGTACTTTCGGTATGTTATCTTATTGTTAAGGTTTTAACCCGCAAGGCTCATCAATCAAAAAACATACTAACTTTCACGTCGAAAAACATTAAGATAAAAAACTTAACAACCGAAGCGATACATTTTGACGGAGAGCCTGACCAAATTGAAAACGAAATTGTGGTTAGTATTAATCCTGCTTCGCTAAGGGTGTTATGTTAAATATTGCTTAAGTAAAAAAACAACGATATGAAGCATGGAAATGTTATTTGGTTCGAGATACCTGTAAAGAATTTAGACCGCGCCATGATTTTCTATTCTGAAGTTCTTGGTATTCCTCTTGAAAAGAAAATGCTGCATAAAATAGAGTATGGCATATTCGATAAAAAGAAAACAAGTGTTGGAGGTGTATTGGTTGAGAAACCAGAACAAGTAGGTAAGGGAGTAAGCCTGTTTTTCTTTGTAAATATATTAACAGATGCTATTGATTCGGCTATGGCTAATGGCGGTAAAATAGTAACACCTAAAACGCTATTAAAGCAAATGAATCAGGAAGGGAAAACAATTTTAGCCCAAAACCTGATTGATAATCAGGTTGGTTATTTTGCTGAAATATTGGATAGTGAAGGCAATCAACTGGCTTTGTATTCGCACTACTAATATTACTTAGGCGCGTAAATAGGCTTATCTTTTTTGCCTAAATCCTTCTTAACATTATCTGCTTTGTTGCGCGGATTTTTCGCATCTACTTCTTCTTCCAAATCCCATTTACCGTGTTTAAATACAAAAGCATCGTAGCTAAAATCAGGCCCGTAATACTGGGGCGAGCCTTCTAAAAAGCTATCCTTGGCTACCAGATGGTCGAACACAATAGCTTTAAGAGCTTCATTATATTGCAGAGACATGGTAACCTGCGCATTGTATTCAAACATTATACGTTTAGGATATTTTTTAGGCATCTTAAATACTTCTTTACCAAACATAGGTGTACCATCCTTTTTAAAACTAAGTACATCAATAAACTTACGGCAGGTTATTTTGTCGTTTCCATCCCACCCCAGCAAGGTGTAATAATCTCCACAGGTAATAATAGTGTAATACAACATACCAAACCACTTCGTGTTATTGCTTTGGTATGTTTCAGGGTTTTTTACGGTTAAAGATTTATCGCTAAGCTCATACAGCTCATACTTCTTTGTTTTTGGATGCATGGCTTGTATAAACCCAAAGTAATTATAAGTACCATCTTGCCTAGGGATATTCCATGTGATGATGCGAAATCTTTTATCAGCTGAAGTACGCAGGTTTACATCTTTAAGAGAATCAAAGGGATAATCAAACGAAAGGGTATTAAGCAAAATCTCTTCAAACAAATGATAGAACTTGGCATTAGCCTTAAATTTAGTGGTATCTGCTTTAGCGTAAAACACCTTTTTCTGCATGTGAGATAAACTATCTTCATACTTCTTAAAGTAGGCTTTGTCTTTATCGCTTAATGATTGTGCAGATAGCTCCCCTCCTACTCCAACAAAGAAGAAAGAGTTAATAAAAATAAACAGTATCGTTTTTATTTTCATGTAATGAAATTAAAGATACAGTTTTTAAGGGGTAGAAAGACTAACGGGTATAACCTTCCCATTAAAATAAATATGTCCGTTTACTGCAAATTCACCAATATACTGTGCCATTTGTTTAGGGTTTACATCTGCCTGATAATTAGGGAAAGCCTGTTTAAGCATCTCCGTATTTACCGCACCTAAGCACAGGCAATTAGCATGTATGTTTTTATCTTTTAACTCTTCGGCTAAACATTCAGTTAAAGTTGTGAGTGCACCTTTGGAAGAACTGTAAGCACTTAAACCTGCAAACTTAGCACTGCCCATAAAACCACCCATGCTGCTTATGTTTACTATATGTGCTGTTTTAGTTATGCCCATTATATCTGCTAATTGTTGTGTAAGAAAAAAGGGAGCTTCTACATTTACCTTATACGTGTTTTCAAAATCAGTTACAGAAATGTCTTTAAAAGGTTTGCTAACCAATGTTGCCGCGTTGTTTATGAGTATACTTACTTCTTTAGTTGACTTCTTTATTTTTTCAGCAACTGCAAAAACTTCTTCTGTATTAGTAAAGTCTGCAGCAATAGTTTTTAGCAAGGTATGTGCTTTTACCTTCCCAATGTTAGAGCTTATGGCAATAACATGGCTTTTATTTTCTAAAAAAAAGTTAATTAGCTCCTTTCCTATACCCCGAGATGCACCTGTTATAACTACCGTCATGGTTTTTTAGTTTATCTTTACAATCTTCTTACAAAGGAAATGAATAAAATAACATTATTGCAAATTGCTTTGTTGTGCAGCCTGTTTTCATTTGCAAAAATATCGACACTACCAAGTATCAAAAGGTTACTCCTGGTGATACGGTGAGAAATTATTACGATCAAAATAACAATCAGAATAACCAACAGCAAGACCCTAACCAGCAACCACCAAAACAATACCAACCAGACAAATCGTATCCTTATCGAAACGGAGGGGGAGGAAATCCTAACAATAATCCTCCACAGAAAAAACAACAAGCATCTTCTTCTCAGTCTCCCTTCATGGAGAAAGTTTATTACGGATCTAACTTAGCTATACAATACTATGGAGGCCCCGGTTATGGAGATGTTTTTTATTATGAATTATCCCCTTTTGCCGGATATAAGTTTACAGATAAAGCTTCGGCAGGACTTCAAATTATCTATAACAACTCCATCCTTTCGGGTGGTGGCTATCCAACCGTTTCGTATAATGTTTTTGGTGCAGGTGTTTTTGGAAGGTATATCATATATAGGAGCATATTTGTACAAGTAGAATATGATGTGCTTAGTGTTCCTCAGGATTATTTAGGAAATACTGTCGTTAAAAGATCATTGAGCGATGAAAAACTTGCCGGTGCCGGTTTTAAAAGAAACATTTCAAATAAATGGAGTTATTATATTGCCTTGTTGTATGACTTTAATCCAACTATTAACTCGCCTTATTACGGCAATAATCTAATCTATAGGATTGGTATTTCTTACAACTGGTAAACCCTAAAGAAACGCTTTCATTTCCTGTTGTAATTTCTTGGCTTCTTTAGCAGCGCATTCAGCAAAATCTTCTTTATTAGAAGCGTAAATAATCTGACGGGATGAATTGATAAGCAAGCCTATCTCTTCTTTATTTTTGCTTAAACCATATTTACAAACATCAGCTAAACTACCGCCTTGTGCGCCTACACCCGGTATTAATAAAAAATGATTGGGTACAATTTTTCTAACTTCTTCAAGCCATTGGGCTTTGGTAGCACCAATTACATACATCATGTTTTCTTCGCTGCCCCATTGCTTAGATGTTTTTAAAACCTCTTCATACAAATGAATTTCTTTTACATTATCCAAATGAGCAATACGCTGTGTTTGAAAATTAAAAGCACCCTCATTACTGGTAAGTGCAAGCAACACCACCCACTTATCTTTATAGGCAAGAAAAGGTTTAACCGAATCGCTACCCATATAAGGGGCAACCGTAATAGCATCGGCTTTCATTTCAGTAAAAAAAGCACGGGCATACATATTGGATGTATTGCCTATATCTCCACGCTTGGCATCGGCAATAATGAAATGATGGGGGTAATTTGTTTTTATATAATCTATAGTTTTCACAAGACTTTGAAAGCCTTTTACACCATGCGCTTCATAAAAAGCAGCGTTGGGTTTATAGGAAACACAATAAGTGTGTGTGCTATCTATAATAGCTTTGTTGAAAGAGAAAATAGCATCTTCTTCCTGCAAAAGATGTTTAGGTAACTTCTCTACATCGGGGTCTAAACCCACACAAAGAAAGCTTTGCTTGTTTTTAATTTGAGTGATTAAGTCTTGTCTGGTCATTGCCTACTTCATTCCCTGCATTTTAGGCATGTTCTTCATCAGCTTTGCCATACCAACTTTATCTTGCGACATGCGCATCATCTTGCGGGTTTCTTCAAACTGCTTCATTAGTTTATTTACCTCTTGTACAGATTGTCCGCTGCCTTTAGCAATTCTCGAACGTCGGCTGCCGTTAATCATATCAGGGGCTTCGCGTTCGGCAGGTGTCATAGATTGTATAATTACTTCAATACTTTTAAAAGCATCATCTTTAATATCAATATCCTTCATGGCTTTGCCAACGCCGGGTATCATGCTCACCAAATCTTTTACATTACCCATCTTTTTTATCTGTTCTATCTGAGCTACAAAGTCGTTAAAATCAAATTTATTCTGCGCAATCTTTTTAGATAGTTTTCTGGCTTCCTCTTCATTGTACTGATCCTGCATTTTCTCTACCAAGGTCACTACATCGCCCATGCCCAGTATCCTGTCAGACATACGTGCCGGATGGAACACATCAATAGCTTCCATCTTCTCGCCTCTACCTATAAACTTGATAGGCTTGTTTACCACCGTTTTGATAGATAGCGCCGCACCACCGCGTGTATCACCATCTAATTTGGTAAGTACCACACCGGTAAAATCCAATCTGTCGTTAAAGGCTTTGGCAGTATTAACCGCATCCTGCCCCGTCATAGAATCAACTACAAACAAAATTTCGTTTGGTTTAACTTCTTTTTTAAGTGCGGCAATCTCGTTCATCATTGCCTCATCAACGGCTAAACGACCGGCAGTATCTATAATAACAATAGTGTTGCCATTTTCTTTTGCCTGCTGAATACCACGTTTGGCAATAGATATAACATCCGTACTGTCTTTATCAGAAAACACTTCTACGCCAATTTGTTCTCCCAATACATGCAGTTGATTAACAGCAGCCGGACGATACACATCACAAGCAATAAGCAAAGGTTTTTTACCACGCTTTGTTTTTAAGTAATTGGCAAGCTTACCCGAAAAGGTTGTTTTACCAGACCCCTGCAAACCACTCATTAATATAATAGTGGGGTTACTATCCAGCTTTATCTCGGCAGTTTCTCCACCCATTAAATTGCTTAACTCATCGTGCGCAATTTTAATCAATAATTGCCCGGGCGATACTGCAGTAAGTACGTGTTGCCCAAGTGCTTTTTCTTTAACCGTATCGGTAAATTGTTTGGCAACTTTGTAGTTAACGTCGGCATCCAAAAGGGCTTTGCGCACCTCTTTCATGGTTTCGGCAACGTTTATTTCGGTAATTCTTCCTTGTCCTTTTAATACTTTAAAGGCCCTATCCAGCTTCTGACTTAAACTATCAAACATGGTAATTAATTAAAAATTAAGAGTTCAAATTTAAGAAATTATAAGTAAAAAAATGAAATTTAAATAGCTTTGTTGAGTAATGATTACTGCTTATTTAGCTACAATCACCTTCTTAGTACTTGTTGCTGTGCCGCTTGTAAGGGTTATAAAATAAATACCCGCATCAGTTAAAATTAAAGTAGTGTTTGTTGCATTTGGTTTTGCCTCATAAACTATTTGCCCAAGCATATCGCTTACTTTTAGTTCATCTATAGTAATATTACCTGCAATACTAATAGTGCCACTACTTGGGTTGGGAGAGATGTTAAATATAAGTTGCCTATTAAGCGTTTTTATACCAAGAGTTAAATAGCAACTATCAGCTGTGCTGGGATATAATGTTACATTATTTTGACTAAAACAATTCAAAGTACTTCCTGATTCACCACTGGATGGAGAAATTAGATAGCCCAAACCAAACGTACTTCCAATACCCTCTATTAACTGAACATAATTAGAATCACAACAACCCAATACTATTGCACTTATGTGGTATTGTTTCCTATAACTTGTTCCGATTAAAATAGAATCGATTGAAGAAACATAATTTGAGCCAGAAAAATTAATATAACTAGCAAGTAAGGTATCTCCAACAGATAGATTAAAATTATATAATAATGTATCAGTTGAAGTTGATGGAGCACAGTAATATACTTTTTTATGAACAGAATCTTGTCTTATTGCTCCTTTATATGTATTGTAATAATACCCACTCGTACTACCCATACAAGAACAGTAACCGCTACCTAATATTTTTTTGTAATGAATAGTTGAAATAGTGGTATCACCTGTCAAGAAAACAATATTTGGGCAAACAACATTGCAGGGTGGGTAACCACTAGAGTAATAATTCTGATACCAGTATGATTCACTCCACACCGCATTAGAATCAGGAAAAGGGTGATACACATTAGTTTGCCCTTGCCCTGTTTTAAAGACAAAAAGTAGTATAATAATAAATGGAAGTACCTTTTTTATTGCGCAGTATAGCAAACATAGTTAAAATACGGTTAAAACAGACTTAATTACTGCTTTTGTAATTAAGAAAGCAGTCTTCGCACTTAAGAAAGCAATCTTTGCACTTACAAAGACTGTCTTTGTAGTTTAGAAAACATCTTTCCCACTTACGAAAGCAATCTTTGCACTTAACGAAGACTGTCTTTGTAGTTTAGAAGAACATCTTCACACTTTAGAGGAACATCCTCGTACTTTAGAAGAGCATTTTCGCACTTTAGAAGACTGTCTTTGTAGTTTGGAAAAAAATCTTCGCACTTTAAAAAACTGTTTTATATCAAATATTCCTATTTCTTAATTTACTTAGCCAATATTCTCGTTTCCCCTTATTTTAATTAGTTAAAAGGATATTTTTATGGTTACAAATATTTTTGTTTCTTTGTCTGTTCTATAATTAAAAACCATGACCAAAGCAATAAAGATAGCCACTCTTGCCCTTTTTTCGTTCAGCGTGTTAGCCATAACATCTTGCGGAGGTAGTGGCGAAAAAAAGAAGTCGGATACAGAAGAAATACCTGAAGACACCGCGAAGGCAGTTTCGGCAGGCGTATTAAACGTAGGCGGAGAATTATTTAGTATACCTTCTCCTTTGCAAACGGCTATGCTTATGCAAAGCTCGGGCGCTCCTTATGATAAATCTATTTTAAATTCTAAAGAAAACATAGCTCAATATGCTACCGATCATTCTAAAGCCCTAAACTTAGGCATCTATGGTGCCGATTTGGGTTATGTAAGTATGTATGGTAAAACGCAAGAATCAATTGTATACCTAACTGCCGTAAAAAAATTAGCTGATGAAACAGGTGTTTCGGGTGCTTTTGATGTGAAAACGATGAAACGCTTTCAGGATAACATGGCTAACAAAGATTCTATGATGGTTTTAGTTGGTCTTGCTTACAGTTCAGGCGATGCGTTTTTAAAAACCAATAAACGATTTGACATTAGCGGATTAATATTAGTAGGTGGATGGATTGAAAGTTTAAACTTTGCTATTAGTGCAAACAAACTAAAAAGCAGCGAAGCAATTAAACGCCGTATTGCCGACCAAAAACAATCGCTTAACAGCATTATAAAACTTTTATCTCAGTTCGAGACTAAAACAAACTACACAGATTTAATTGATGGCTTAAAAGATTTAAGCAAGGTGTATGATACAGTAGAGTATAAGTTTATTTCGGAGAAACCTGAAACGAATATGGCTACCAAAACTACTACTATCAATAGTCACACAGATGTAAATATTACTAAAGAGCAACTGGATTTGATAACCGAAAAGGTAGAGTCTATCCGTAAGAAAATTGTTAACCCAGCAAAAGCTTAATTTTATATGAAAAAGATTTTAGGAAGAACTTTAGTTATAGCTTTACTTATAACAGCCACTTCGTTTAGCAGCAAAGCACAATGCGATACCATTGCCAAAGTATGTGCTAAACATATTATAGCCAGTTTTATTTCAGACGGACAACAATACCGTTCTTTATTATTAAACCCTGATGAAACAGCCGAATTTAAAACAACTTTTTTTGGCGAAACCGTTTACCGTATTGCAGCGTGTAGTGGTTTAACAGATGGTAACTTAATCTTTAATATTTACGACCAAGAACGTAACATTATTTTTACCAATAAAGATGCAAAGAATGCTCCTTACTGGGATTTTAAAGTAAAATCTACCGTAGATGTAGTTATTGAAGCTAAGCTTGATCCGGCCAACAGTGGTTCGGGTTGTGCGGTTCTGCTTATAGGCTTTAAACAAAGTAAAAAATAGATTAAGAATGGAAGTAGTATTAAGGAAGTCGGTTAATAGCCGACTTTTTTATTTGGTTAAACTCCTATTCCAAACACACAAGGTACTTTATGAATGGGTGGTGCGTTTTGTGTTTTCCACTCGGCAACCGTT
>Ga0302280_1003354_pt1 | contig 11656 bp, 9 predicted proteins | sample III_Fen_E1_1_FD_198771 | JGI IMG/M metagenome (GOLD analysis project Ga0302280, IMG submission 198771) | Peat permafrost microbial communities from Stordalen Mire near Abisko, Sweden - III_Fen_E1_1 | ecosystem: Environmental > Terrestrial > Soil > Wetlands > Permafrost | place: Sweden: Abisko...
CCCCTGAGCGCTATGAAAGCTATTTAAGTATTTTAAGAAACGACGATAACAGGCATTAAGTTTTTTTGTCTTCATGCTTTTATAAGGGTTTTCGTGGATTTTTCTTAATTTGCCCGCAAAATCAACGAGATGAAACTTGGTATATCTACCCAGATCACTATTAGCACTTCTGATGTACAGAAATCTTATTTATTTTATAATAAACTTGGCTTTAATAAAATAACTGGAAATGATATACCTAACCCATGGATAGAGATGCGTGATGGTGGCGGGTTGACTATCCTGCTAAACCAGGATGGTCAGCATTATATGGGACTTACTTATTTTGCAAGGGATATGGATTTGCGTGTAGATGCATTCGAAAGAGCCGGTATAAAGTTTCTCGTAAAAAATGAAAAAGGCGGTGAATTTTTCCAGGGGATATTTGTAAGTCCCAACGACCTTTTCGTAAGCCTTGTTCAGTATGATAATACAACCCCACAGCAGGATAGTGTAAATTTAAGAAATTTCAACGCAGAGGACTATGATAAACCTGAAAAGTACCCAAACTCAAAATGTGGCATTTTCGGAGAATTGTGCATCCCGGTAAAAGTACTGGAAGTATCTTTTAATTTCTGGAAGAAACTCGGTTTTGAAACATTAAGTATAAATGAAGAGCCTTATCCCTGGGCTGTTATATCAGACGGGCTGAATATTCTTGGCCTGCACCAGACAGAGGAGTTTAAGCAGCCGGCCCTTACCTTCTTTGCCCGTGATATGAAAACAAGGATAGAAAGGTTGAAAGCTTCTGGTATTGATACTATAAGGTCATTTGGTGAACCAGATGAACACCCTGCCAATGCTGTTGCCAGCACCCCGGAAGGCCAAAAAATTTTCCTTTTTTCCTTTTGAGTTTTTATATCTTAAGCTTAATTTGGCAACCTTATTGCTTAAAAACCGTTAATCATATACTATTCATACTATAATATGAAAAAAAAGATAAAATCAGGGCTCTTAATATTATTGACCACAACATCATTATTGCAATTTCCTTCAAGCCTTTCTGCTCAATTAAATAAAAGTACCCAGGGAGTCTCTACAGAATTACAATCCCTTTATTCTTTCCAAAACCTGCCAGTAACTGATAACAAGCTTATTGATGATTATTTTGCTGAATATTCAAGTCACGGCAAAAAGCAATCTTCCAAAAATAAAAATCAGCCTTTACGCGATAATTTTGGATTAAATTACATTGCTTTCAGTATAGGGCCATCTGCCCCTTTGGGCAGGTATTCACAGGGAACGCTTGATACTTCGTCCAGTAATATTGACGTTCCACCGTCCGCTCTTTTAGGTCTTCAGCTTTCTATAGACTGGGCATTTTATTTTAATAAACATTTTGGCATCAGCGCCATGGCCGGGTATTCTTTTCACCCTTTTGATACAACTGAGATTGATAACGCCATAGACTATAGTCCCTATACTGCCAAGGTTACAGCACACACATATAACAATCTATTTTTCTTTGTCGGCCCATGTTTTGGTACAGGAAATGAAGATGTCTTTTTTGAGGTTAGGGCAATGTTTGGGCTTTATCATTCAAGCGCTTTTAACCTTGATATCAAACAGGTGTATGATACTACTTATTATAATGAGCTAAAATATACAGCACCAGGTAGTACGCAAATTGGTATATTGATAGGTGCAGATTTAAGATATAAACTAAACCCTTATTTAGCGCTTATGTTCAAAACTGATTTCATTTTTTCAAGCCAGCACTATCCAATGACAGTGACTGAATATCTAAATAATAATGGCGTATCGTACCCTCCGGTTTATGCAAAGATTTCTCATAATAACGGGGCAACCCAGGTAGCTCCAAGTATAGGTATTGCCTATATTTTGAATACTGAAAGCCCTAAACCCCAGGGTGGTTCACAACAAGGCCAGCCTTCAAAAAAAGGCAGCTATTATTACAATTAATTAACCGTCAAACTTTGTTTAGCCGTTATAAATTAAATGACTCTTTCAATAATCAACGCTGAAGAGCCACCACCGCCATTGCAAATGCCAACAGCGCCATAGCGTGCATTAGAATGGTTGAGCACAGACGTCAATGTAACTGCAATTCTGGAGCCGCTGCTACCAAGTGGGTGGCCCAGGGCAACTGCCCCACCAAAAATGTTCACTTTAGCCGGGTCTATATCGAGTAGGCGGTTATTTGCAATAGCCACTACTGCAAAAGCTTCATTTATTTCAAAAAAATCAATGTCTTTAACATTAAGCCCTGCCTTATGGCTTGCCTTACGGATAGCTCCAGTCGGGCTGGTAGTGAAGTTTTCAGGTTCCTGTTCATTATCAGCATAACCAAGTATTCTTGCAAGTGGTTTTAGTCCAAGCTCTTTTACTTTTTCGCCGCTCATTAGAACCAAGGCAGAAGCGCCATCATTAAGGGTAGAAGCATTGGCAGCCGTTACAGTGCCATCTTTCACAAAAACGGGTTTTAATGAAGGAATTTTACTAAAATCCACTTTTCTGAATTCTTCATCTTCAGAAACGATAGTATTCCCTTTACGGTCAACAATCTCTACCGGTACTATTTCGCTTTTAAACCAGCCGCTTTCTGTAGCTTTAGCAGAGCGTTTATACGACTCAATAGCATACTCATCTTGTTCTTCGCGGGTAATATTATAGTCGACAGCACATTTTTCGGCAGCATTGCCCATGTGGTAATCATTATATACGTCCCAAAGTCCGTCTTTTATCAGTCCGTCTATTACTTGCCCATGTCCTAAACGGTATCCGTCACGTGCTTTATCAAGATAATAGGGTGTCTGGGACATACTTTCCATACCCCCGGCTACAACTATATTATTATCGCCCAGCAAAATGGACTGTACGCCAAACATAATAGATTTGGTGCCTGAAGCGCATACTTTATTAATAGTAGTGCTAGGCGTAGTATTGCTAAGCCCAGCAAAAAGAGACGCCTGGCGGGCAGGTGCCTGTCCTTCATTTGCGGTAAGGACGTTACCCATGAACACTTCATCTACCTCGCCCGGCTTAATGCCGGCGCGTTCTACGGCCGCCCTTATGGCGATGGAGCCTAATTTTGTAGCGGGTACAGAGCCCAGAGATCCGCTGAAACTTCCTATCGGCGTGCGTGCTACGGAAACTATATATACTTCTTTTTTCATATTTCAGAACTTATTTGTTTGTATTAGTATTAAATAGAAAAATTTTAAATTCGCTAATTAATTGCGAAGGTAATACCTTCGGAGAAAATTTCCCGACTGGAATATGCAAAATCCACTATTTCGTAACATAAAAAACGCAAATTATATAATCCGGGCTTTGCTTGCGGCTATATCTATTCTTTTGGTGACTCTATGGATACCCAAAATTGGCAAGTTCAAGTATGATTTTTCTTTAAATAAGAACTGGCTGCATGAGGATTTACTGGCCCCTTTTTCTTTTCCCATTGAAAAATCCGATTCAGCGCTAAAGGAGGAGAAAAGAGAAATCACTACCAATTTCAGGCCATTTTATATTCGTGATCCGGATATAGAGGACAAAAAAATTAAGGATTTTATCCGAAAACTGGATGAGGCAACATTGCAGTCTGGCGGGATAACAGCCGATCAGAAGGACTATATGATAACACAGGGTTCACGGCTCCTTACAGATATTTATGATAAAGGGGTAATAAAACCTAACGATAAGGATGAGGGCAAGCCAGGCACATTTATTCTTGAAGAAATTAAGAATAATATAGACCAGGGTCAACGGCAGCTTATGGAATATTATTCCCTTGAAGGCGCCCGCAATACCATCAGCCAGCGTGCCAAACAAGACACTGCACTTGATAAAACTATCTTTTTATCTCCACTGCTTTCGGCTGTTGATTATAATGTGACCTATGACCAGGTTCGTTCTCAAAACCAGCTTTCGGAGAAATTGCAGAATATTTCTACTACCACAGGATTAGTTAAAGAGAATGATGTTATCATTCATCGCGGTAATAATGTTGATGCCGGTAAATTCCAGGTTTTAAAGTCATTACAGGATGAATATGAGCAGAAACTTGGGCAGGGCAAAAGCTGGAGCTCACTATTTGTAGGTTATCTTATTTTAGTTTGTATCCTTTTCAGCCTTTATTTCTTTTGCCTCCAGACATTCGCAAGGGAGATATTTACCCAGAACAGGAGCCTTTTGCTCATTCTTATGCATCTTTTATTTTTTATTTATTTAACAGTATATATAGTACAGAATACCGGTTTTCAAGTATGGATAATCCCTTATTGCATTATCCCTATTGTGCTACTTGCTTTTTTCGGGGTGCGGGTTGCATTTTTCACTTATACTTTGGTTATTCTCCTTGCCGGGCTCATCGTCCCCAATCAATTTGAATTTATTCTGATTCAATTTGCTGCAGGCGTTACGGCCTTGCTTTCCATGATAAATATCCGGTATATATCACAGTTTTTTGTATCGGCTGTCCTTATTCTTTTAGTTTACATTGTTGGTTACCTTGGTGTTTCTGTTATACAATCGGGGGCAATAGAACACCTGGAATGGACTGATTTTACATGGTTTGGCGGTAATTTTTTACTCATATTGCTTGCCTATCCGCTTATTTATGTTTTTGAAAAAGTCTTTGGGTTTTTATCAGACATCAGCCTGCTCGAACTTTCAGATATTAATAATAAACTGATGAAAGAGCTTGCAGGGCGTGCCCCCGGAACATTCCAGCATTCACTGCAGGTTGCCAACCTGGCAGAGGCTGTGATCGACCGCATTGGGGGCAATGCATTACTCACAAGGGTTGGCGCCATGTACCATGATATTGGGAAAATGTATAATCCTGACTATTTTATTGAAAACCAGAAGCATGAGTCGAACCCCCACGATCTCCTTACTGATACACAGAGTGCGGAGATGATAATAAATCATGTTCCTAAAGGCATAGAAACCGCCCAGGAAAACAACCTTCCTACCCGTGTGATAGATTTTATTCGAACTCACCATGGCACTACCCGCGTAGAGTATTTTTATCAGAATTATAAGAGAAAACATCTTGATGAAAATGTTGACGAAATGATATTCCGTTATCCTGGCCCAAAACCGTCAACCAAAGAAAACGCGGTAGTAATGATAGTAGATTCCGTTGAGGCTGCTTCCAGGGCGCTTAAACAACCTGATGAAGTACAGATTGACAGGCTTGTGGACAAAGTAATAGATCATAAAATAGAAGACAATCAATTTGACTACGCCCATATTACCATACAGGAAATAAATACTTCCCGGCGTTTGCTTAAAAAACTGTTAAAAAGCCTGTACCATATTCGCATCAGTTACCCGGGAGAGGTAGCTGAATCGAAAAAAAATTAGTTTTTTTGGAATTATTTTCGTTAATTCTTCTATCTTTACCCGCGAAAATTAACAGTTGTATTTTTTGTCAATAAATTTTTCAAGGAATGGAGGACCAGGGAAATAATTCAAGGGAGGAAGTTTTCTCTAAACGGGTAAAAGCTGGAAAGAGAACATATTTTGTGGATGTAAAATCAACTCAGGGAAATGATTTCTACATTACAATTACCGAAAGCAAAAAAAAGTTTAATGGTCAGGGCTACGTAAAACATAAGATCTTTTTATACAAGGAGGATTTTAATAAGTTTCTCATTGGACTTACTGAAGCGGTAGACTATGTAAAGAAGGAGTTAATGCCAGAATATGATTTTGATATGTTCAACCATGACAGCCACCAGGAATATATAGCTTCTTCAGCCGAAGAGGAAAAATATGACGAAACTGAAAGCTGAAACATGTTTCAGGTGAGTTTACCCAATTCCAATTATTCTCTTTAAAAAGCCACTCCCATGGTAAACCCGCAACGAAAGCCGGTATTAGAGCCGGTTGTTGGGATAAGCGGGTTGAATCTGCTCAAAAGGTCGTCAACTGTAAGAGGCGCTACTCCGCCATTATACTGATTGGCATATCCACTTGCCTGCTTGCTCAATGAGCCTGTAATAAATTCTATCGAGGGGCCGCAAAACACATCAAATGTAACCACATTCCCAATAATAGCCTGATAACCAATAGTTCCACCTATTGAAAATCGTGTGCCCATCGCAGTAGTGGAATCATCCTTAAATGATATGGCCTGGTATCTCACAAACGGGCCAACGTAAAATCCGTTTGGCGCTGGCTTGGTTTCGTACATAGGATAATACCTGAGGTCAAAGACAATGCCATAACCGCTTTCCTGCCCAATGCCAAAATAGCCGTTTGAATTATTATAGGAGGAATTAGTACTTGCGTCTGAACTTTTATCCGTAATATTCAAAGTACCTTGAATAGTTAGCTTTTGACTAAGCCGCTTCTCATAAGAAAGGCTAAACGTATTAAATGCTTCTGAAAAAGGGTTCCATTTAATAACATTGTCCTTTGGTGCATCAGAATCCTGAGCTTTAGCTTGTATGCCTGATAACAGGCAAAAGCCGATAATAATGGAAGTCGTTAAGTTTTTAAGTTGTTTCATAGTTTTATTTTATTTTGCTCAATATTTAAGACGTAATTGATTATCGCTTCGTTAGTTCAAATGATTTCTTATTATCTTCAAATATAGTAAAATAAATATGTGATACAGTTAGCCGTGTAATTATTGAACAGAATTTAATCATTCTTATTGCATTTATTTTGCAATAAAATATCCTTTTCACTTGTTAATACCTTTATTCAGCACGATTTTTGTAATTTTGGAAGGATAGTGATAATATGAAAGCCACGACAGAAAATTACGCAATTCTTTTAGAGAAACTTAGCCGGTTTAAGAGAAAATATTACCTGAATGAGATATACAGGGGTGGGCTTTATTTTACAGCAGTATTATTTATTACTTATTTGGTAGTTACTGTGCCTGAATATTTTGGTAGGTTCGGTACTATTCCTCGCACCGCCATGTTTTATAGCTTCCTTGCTATTAATATTTTTATCCTTACACGGTATATTTTTCTCCCGTTAATAAGGCTTTATAATCTGGGCAATACTATTACCCATGCCGAGGCAGCAGATATTATTGGAAAGCATTTTGGTGAAGTAAAGGACAAGCTTTTGAATACATTGCAGTTGCAACAGCTTGCCAGCCTTGATGATGGGCTGAACAGGCAACTGATTTTGGCAAGTATAGACCAGAAAATAGATGAACTGAGGCCTGTGCCTTTTGTAAAAGCGATTGACTACCGAGCTAACCGAAAGTATATTAAATACGCCCTCATTCCATTGGTTATCCTTCTCGCGCTATTAATCCGTGCTCCCAAAATATTATCAGAAAGTACACAAAGGCTGGTCCATCATGATAAGTTTTTTGAAGAAATAGCGCCTTTTAAGTTTGTACTCAAGAATGATAACCTTGATGGGGTAAGGCAGGAAGATTATACCATAAAACTTGAAATAACCGGCGAGGAAATTCCTGCCGAGGCTTCCGTGCTTATTGACGGTAATGCCTTCAAAATGACGCCCGGTGCTGCCAAAAACCAATGGAGCTATACGCTGAAAAATTTACAAAAAGATGTTTATTTTCAGTTTAAGGCTAATAATTATACTTCAAAACCATACACAATAAAGATACTCCCCAGGCCAAACCTCCAGAAATTTGAAGTGCATTTTGAATACCCGGCTTATATTGGTAAGAGAGATGAAACCATGCAGAACATGGGAGATATAACCATCCCTGCAGGTACAAAAGTCACCTGGAAATTTTTCGCGGAGAATACAGAAAATATTGACCTCTCCTTTAAAGACCATAAAGTAGAGGCTGTGCGCAAAGGCTATAACTTGTATACCTATGAGAATAAATTTCTTCATGATGATTCTTATTACCTGAAGACAAGAAACAAGTTCATGCAAAGCCCGGACTCTATCGAGTATCTGATAAACGTAGTGCCGGATGCATACCCAGCCATCCAGGCCATTCAGCAGCAGGATTCTACTCAGGTGAAAAATCTTTATTTTACTGGGCAAATTTCTGATGATTATGGTTTCAGCAAATTGACTTTTGTGTATCATTATACCAAAAGTGATGACAGCATAAAGATGAAAGAGCCTGCACATGTGGCTGCAATTGCAGTCGAGCCATTCAGGCCTGTGCAGCCTTTTTATTATTTCTGGGATGCTAATCAGCTTGATATTAAGCCAGGCGATGAGATAGAATACTATTTCGAAGTATGGGATAACGACGGTGTAAACGGTCCAAAATCAGCCCGCTCGCAGAAATTTTTCTTCAAGGCGCCATCTAAAAAAGAAATCGAGCAAAATGCAGAGGCTAGCAGCGCTGCTATGGAGAGCAAAATGGAATCTGCCATGCGCCAGGCAAGTGAATTGCAAAAAGACCTCGAAAATGCCCGAATGAAACTAATGGATAAAAAGCAGCTTGACTGGCAGGATAAAAAAGCTGTGGAAGACATCCTGAAAAAGCAGAAAGCGCTGGAAAATGAGGTGAAGCAAATACAGGAAGACTATAAAAAGAATATTGACGAGCAAAACGAGTATTCTAAAATGGATGAAGATATCCTTGCCAAACACCAGGAACTGCAAAAGACGTTTGATCAGCTAATGGACGAAAAAACCAAAAAAATGTTTGAGGAACTTCAAAAACTCATGGAACAAAATAATAAAGACCAGAGCCAGCAGCAATTGGACAAAATGAAATTCCAGGATAAAGAAGTTGAAAAAGAGCTTGACAGGCAATTGGCGTTATTCAAAAAGTTACAGTTTGAACAAAAACTGGAGGAAACTAAGGATAAGATTGATAAACTTGCTGAAGACCAGAAAGCTCTTACCGATAAAACAGAACAAAAAGACAAGACGGACAAAGAAAATAAATTGACTGATGCTCAGAAAGAAGATGAAAGCAAGAAGCTTGCTGATAAACAAAATGATCTTAACCAGCAATTTGACGATGTGAAGAAGGACATGAAGGATCTGGAAAAACAAAACCAGGAAATGGATAATAAATTGCCGCTGGATAGTCTGCATTACCAGCAGGACCAGATACAGCAGGATATGCAGCAAAGCAAGCAGAGCCTGCAAAAACAAAACAATAAACAAGCCTCAAAAAGTCAGAAAAGCGCCGCCGAGAAAATGAAAAAGATGAGCGATAAAATGGCTGCTATGCAGGAAAGCGGCGAGGAAAAAGAACTTGACATTGACTACCAGGCGTTGCGGCAAATTGTGACGAACCTTCTTTTTCTTTCCTTTCAGCAGGAAAACCTCATGAACCAATTGAAAACCCTGAATGGCTATAACCCGGAATATGTAGAACTCGCACAAAACCAGCGTAAACTGAAGGACGATGCAAAACTTATTGAGGACAGCTTGGATGCATTGAGTAAAAAAATAACTGAAATCAAGAGCTTTATAACTACGGAGATGGGGCTGGTTAATTTCAATATGGAAAAGACTATTGATAATTTAGGGGACCGCAATATTCAGGATGCGCGCTCCCATCAGCAGTTTGTGATGACCTCCGCCAATAACCTGGCAGTGATGCTGACTGAAGTAATGAAGAAAATGCAGGAGCAGCAGAAGGATGGCAAACCAGGCAGCAAAACCTGCAATAAGCCTAAAAAGTCCGGCAAAGGGAGCAAGAGCATGAAAGAAATGAAGCAAATGCAGGAGGCACTGAATAAGGAAATACAGCAAATGAAAGACGGCCAGAAAGGCGGGCGCCAGCCGATGAGCAAAGAATTGGCTGAAACCGCTGCAAGACAGGAAGCTATACGTCGTGAACTGCAAAGAATGGAAGATTTGAAAAACCAGAATGGCGAAAAGTCCGGCGGCGAACTGGAAAAGATGCAGAAAGATATGGATAAAACCGAAGAGGACCTTGTGAATAAGCGCATAACTGATGAAACCATAAAGAGACAGCAGGATATAATGGTGAGGATGATCGAATCAGAAAAAGCAGAAAAGGAACAGGGCGAGAAAGAAGAACGTGAATCTAAAGTGGCGCAAAACCACGCGAACCCTGCACCGCCATCTTTGGAAAAATTCATGCAGCTGAAACAAAAGGAAACTGAACTGATACAGACTATTCCGCCTTCTTTAAACCCATATTACAAGGAAAAAGTGAAGGAGTATTTTGAGGAATTGAATAATTAAGAATATTTAACATTCCACTTTGTGCTTTATTTTTTATTTTTACACCTAATAAATATAAACTATGAAGTGGTACCATTATCTCGCTTGTTTTTTTGCAGGGGCTTTTTTAGCTAATACAGTCCCTCATTTTGTCAACGGTATTTCCGGCAATTCATTTCCAACTCCTTTCGCTGATCCGCCGGGCAAGGGTTTATCATCGCCTTTTATCAATATGCTTTGGGCATTACTCAATTTAATTGTTGGCTATCTACTTTTCAGGGTGAGCAAAGTTTCCAATAAAAAGTGGGCAAGCATTATTATATTCTTCATTGGTTTCGCAGCTATGGGCATCATGCTCAGTATTGGCTTTGCCGATAAAATGACTCATTAGGCCAGTTCTGTAATTAATTATTTTCTTTGTGCCTTTGTGTCTTTGTGGCATTAAAGCCGTTGTACCTTTGTGGTTATATGGCAAAAGAAGTACCCTTCATCAAAGAAGGCAAGAAATATAAAAACCCTGTTCCAACTCGTTTAGGCTCATTCAAGGATGGGCCTAAAATACTGAAAAGATATTTTACCTCTGATTCAAAAATAAGGAAGCCGTCAAAGGAAGTCCCTGTTTTAAAAGTAGATAAATCTGTATTTGCAGCTGCACCATCTGATGATATAGTCGTTTACTGGCTTGGCCATGCGGCGTTATTGCTGGAAATGGGCGGGCGACGTTATTTAATAGATCCTATGCTGGGTGAAAGGGCATCCATGTACACATGGGCCGGGCCGAAAAGGCTGCACCCAAGCCCACTGGATATGAATGAGATCGGGCATGTAGATGCCATTGCTATTTCGCATGACCACTACGACCATCTTGATCTGCCTACAATGAAAGCCCTCCTCAAATCGGAGGTAAAGTTTTTTGTTCCGTTTGGCGTAAAAGCTCATTTTCTCAGGTGGGGTTTCCAATCAGAAAGAATTACTGAATTTGGCTGGTGGCAATCTGTTGCTGATGGCCCGAATACATTGACTGCCACCCCCGCAAGGCATTTCTCCGGAAGGGGATTGTTCGACAGGGACACTACTCTTTGGTGTGGATGGGCTTTTGTGAATGAAAAACATAAAGTTTATTTCTGTGGGGATTCAGGTATTATGCCTGGCTTTGAAGATATTGGAAATAAATTTTGTGGTTTCGACCTTACCCTTATGCCGATCGGGGCTTATGACCCGCTTTGGCACGACATACATACCAATGCCCCCGAAGCCCTCGAAGCCCATATCATGCTGAAAGGCAAAAAGATGCTGCCAATCCATTGGGCTACTTTTGATATGTCACTGCACCCCTGGGCCGAACCCATAGAACAACTTTTAATAGCTGCTGAAAAACACAGCGTTGACCTTGTTTTACCCAAAGTAGGAGAGAGGGTTGAATTAAGAAAAGAGTATAAGGAGAAGTGGTGGAGATAATTATTTATTAAACGAATACTCCAACTCATAAAAGTGCTTTTTCTCAACAATATTAATGGTCATTTTGCCTTCGAGGCCT
>Ga0302280_1003357_pt1 | contig 11649 bp, 10 predicted proteins | sample III_Fen_E1_1_FD_198771 | JGI IMG/M metagenome (GOLD analysis project Ga0302280, IMG submission 198771) | Peat permafrost microbial communities from Stordalen Mire near Abisko, Sweden - III_Fen_E1_1 | ecosystem: Environmental > Terrestrial > Soil > Wetlands > Permafrost | place: Sweden: Abisko...
CCCGATCCATCCTTGAGTATCTTGAGGCTCATCTGAAGCAACACCGCGACAAGCAATGGGCCGGCCTGCTCGCCCTGCGCACTGAACCGGCTGGTGACGATGCCGAATCGGTTAAACAGCGGGAACAGTCACTCGGCACCGATCTTATCTGGTTGCTCCACCAAGGGCATGTGCTCGACTTTGCAATGGGCAATCTTCAAGCCGCCATCCCTCCCGTCCAGCAACACAAGCCTACACAGATCGTGAAGGAAACGCCCGCGCCAGCAGCTACGGAAGTGGCAAAAAGAGTGGAACCTGAGCCGGCAGCCGAAGTGGTTGAAGAAGAACAACTGACGGTCGAAGAGGCTGTCGTTGAAGAACCTCCTGCCGCAATCGCCATAGAAAGCATTGCGCCGATTGCCCCTATTCCCGTTGCCGTTGTTGAAGAGCCAGTTGTTGCTACGGAGCCTGCGGAAGTTTCAGAAGTGTCCGCTGAGCCAAAGGCCCCGCTGAACTCCTGAGCAGCGCTTCCCTAACACCATTTCAACATCGAAATGGCCGAGGCCAACATTTACGAATCGCCGAAGCTCCTCGGTGAGTATTTGCTCCTGCACTTCGGAGGGGCGACGGATCTGTGTCACGAGTCACTCCCGGTCGATCCCTCGATAACAGCTATGCCGTTTCCGGTGCGCTGTGTCCGGGAGTTGCTCGATACAGCATTGCTCCCTGAGAATGCCACTGCCTTGGAAGTTGGCTGTGCTGTCGGAGGATCGGCGTTTGAACTCGCACGGCATTGCAGCAAGGTTGATGCCAGCGACTATTCCTCCTCCTTCATCGCTGCAGCCAAGACCCTCTTGCTTGAAGGGGAAATTGCCGCACCGCGCGCCGTGGAAGGAGCGATCACGACTTCTTTTACAGCTCATGTTCCAAGTGAGATCGAGAAAAGCTGCATCACTTTTTCGGTGGCTGACGCCACAAAGCTCCCGCCAGATCTCGGCCCATACGATGTCGTTCTTGCTGCCAATCTGCTCTGCCGCCTCCCCGATCCAGAAGCCTTCCTTTCCCGGGCTTCCGAACTCGTCAAACCGGGCGGCCAACTTCTGCTCACCACCCCCTTCACCTGGCTGGAGGAATATACGCCCCGCGACCGTTGGATTGGTGGCATTGATCCGAATAACCGTAGTGAAAAGGAACTCCTGCGCCATCTTTCCCGTGACTTCCGATTGCATCGTCGGCGCGATCTGCCATTCCTGATTCGGGAACATGAACGAAAATATCAACTCGGCATCGCGCTTGGGACCTGCTGGATCAGAAACTGATGAGGCAGAGGCGGTGAATTGGGAGTCCCGCTACCGACTTGGCGATACTCCTTGGGAGAAGGGATGTTCCTCTCCTCCCCTTATTGACTTTCTCGCACGCCATCCGATCCAGGGGGAGATCCTGGTTCCCGGATGTGGAATAGGCCACGAAGTACGCACTCTTGCAGCACAGGACGTTCATCAAACCACGGTGATCGGACTCGATCTCGCCGAAACAGCCATCACTCTGGCTCAAGGCATTCCCCTCGTAGGCCAGGAAACGTATGTGCAGGGTGATCTCTTCGCCTTCCCATCCTCCTGGAACGGACGCTTCAACTGGGTGGTGGAGCACACCTGTTTCTGTGCCATCGATCCTACCCTGAGAGCCGACTATGTACGGGCCATTGCTCAGGTCTTGAAACCTGGCGGCCAGTATTTCGCCATCTTCTTCATGACTCCCGATTCCGAGCAAGGGCCTCCCTTTGGAACGACCAAGGAAGAAATCGCCCAACTCTTTGAGCCAAGCTTTGAGCTCTTGGAGGAGTGGATTCCAACTCGCACTTTCGAAGGCCGTGAGGGGCGGGAACTCTGCCAACTCCGCCGTAAAGCGGAGGAGGCTATTAGGCTGTAGTCTGTTAGACTGTTAGGGGGAGAATCATGCGCGACCACAGAAAACTCCGGGCATTCGTGCTGGCTGATGAACTCGTCATCCAGATCTATCAACTGACGCAAAATTTCCCGAAGGATGAGATTTACGGCCTCACATCCCAGATGCGGAAGGCAGCCGTTTCTGTGCCCTCGAACATTGTGGAAGGGTGTGCACGAGAAGGCGAGGTGGAGTATCTCCGATTCCTTGAAATCGCATTCGGTTCGTTACGAGAGCTTCACTATCAGCTTAGTCTGGCAAAGAGGATGGGATATTGCGAATACGCCCTGTTTCTCACTGCTGACGAAAAATGTGAGGAAACAGGAAAGGTGCTGGCTGCCCTGATTCGATCCATCCGCCAAGGCTAATAGTCTAACAGTCTACAGCCTAAAAGCCTCTGTTCCCCCGCCCCTCCGACTCCCCTTTCCCATGAGCGACTGCTGCCACCATCACCCGAAAAAGGCGTCACCGCCGCCGAAATCGAAGGGTTCACTTTACACCTGTCCGATGCATCCTGAGATTCTGCGGGAAGGGCCGGGAGATTGTCCGAAATGCGGCATGGCTCTTGAGCCGCTGATTCCAACAGGTACCGAGGATCAGGAGTCCAAACTCTTGGGCCAAAAATTCTGGCTCTCCGTGATTCTTGGTGTGCCGGTCCTCCTGCTCGCCATGGCCCCCATGCTAGGGATCACTCTCCTCTCTCCATTCTGGTCCGACTGGCTCGAATGCCTGCTCTCGCTTCCGGTGCTCTTCTGGTGCGGAGCGCCTATCTGGATCAAAGGCTTCCGTTCCTTTGCCGATCGGAATCTCAACATGTTTTCCCTGATCACCCTGGGAACGGCTGCCGCGTTTCTGGACAGCATGGTCGTCTTGATCCAAAACGGAGGTGGCAATCAGACCATGCATTCCCAAGGTCTCTATTTTGAGGCCGCCACGGCCATCATGGTGCTCGTGTTGTTGGGGCAATGGCTGGAAGCCCGTGGGCGGGCGCGCACGGGATCGGCCCTGCGCGAATTGCTCGATCTTACTCCTGCCACGGCCCGACTGGTGCAGGAAGGTAAAGACGACCGGGAGATTCCAGTCTCTGAACTTCATCCTGGAAACCACGTTCGCATCCTTCCCGGTGATAAAATTCCCGCCGACGGAACGATCGTCGAGGGCTGGAGCTCCGTGGACGAATCGATGCTCACCGGGGAATCCCTCCCTGCGGAGAAAACTGCTGGATCGTCCCTATCCGCCGGAACACTCAACAGGGAGGGGAGTTTCATCATGCAGCTCACCCGGGTGGGGTCCGAAACGGCCCTTGCCCAGATCATCCATCTTGTCGCTCAGGCACAACGCAGCCAGGCTCCGATTCAGCAACTCGCCGACCGGGTCGCGGCGGTTTTTGTCCCGATTGTACTCGGCATCAGTGCGCTGACCTTCGCTGGCTGGATGCTGTTTGCCCACAGTTGGACTCATGCGCTGGGCTCCTCCGTCTCGGTGCTCATGATCGCCTGCCCATGCGCCCTGGGACTCGCCACACCAATGGCTCTCGCCGTTGGAATCGGACGTGCGGCGCGTCACGGCATTCTGATTCGCTCCGCCGTAGCCTTGCAAAATCTCGCCTCCACGACACTGCTGGCTCTCGATAAAACGGGAACGCTCACCGAAGGTACCCCCCGCATCCTCTCCCTACACCCTCTGGGAGATATCACTGAGGAACACCTCCTGACGCTGGCCGCTGCCGCAGAGATCGGGAGCGAGCATCCTCTTGCCCAAGCGGTGATCCAGTGTGCCAAAAGCCGCAATCTAATCCTGCCAAAAGCCACCGACTTCACCGCTCATCCCGGCGGGGGTATTTCCGCAACCGTGGAGGGGGTTTCACTGCTCGTCGGCAGCATCCGGTTTCTTCGGGAACAAGGCGTCCCTGTTCAGCCTTTGGAACAGCTTGTCGTTTCTGATGGAGCCGGGTTGGTTGCGGTTGCCAAGAACGGTGTGTCAGCAGGTGCCTTCTTTGTGAGCGATACGATCCGGCCCTCCGCTAAGAATCTCCTTCGTGATTTCAAAGCCCTTGGCGTGCAGATCGCGATGCTCACCGGCGATCGCGAAAGCGTGGCGCGCAGCATAGCGGAAGAACTCGGCATCACACTCTGGAAAGCCGAACTCACCCCGGCACAAAAAGGGGAGCAGTTGGCGCAGTGGAAGAAAGAAGGTTACCAAACCGCGATGGCAGGAGATGGGATCAACGATGCCCCGGCTTTGGCTATGGCGGATGCCTCCATCGCGATGGGAGCAGGCTCCGATATCGCCAAGGAAACGGCGGGGATCATTTTGCTCAAGCCTTCGCTAGAGGGAATCGCCGAATCCCTTCTGCTAAGCCGTGCAGTCCTCCGCACGATCCGTCAAAATCTCTTCTTCGCCTTCGCTTATAATATCATTGGCATCCCTATCGCAGCGGGACTTCTCTACCCTTGCTTCGGCATCCTGCTCAGCCCCATGCTGGCAGCGGCAGCGATGAGCCTCAGTTCGGTCTCTGTCATCGCCAATTCCCTACGGCTCAGGAAGATGCGGATTTAATGCAATAACCCGCCAGGCGGAAATTCCAGGCAATCCACTGCCCACATCACAAATACCTTTACCCGATAGTAAAAGAAGCAGAGAAGTGGCCATAGTTATGATACCCTCTCCGCGCGTTCTCTTCACCCTGCTGGCCTCCGGTCTTATTTTCTCTTCCTCGGCCCTCGCCGATACTTATTACGACACCAGCGGCGTTACCAACAACAGTGGCGTGCCGATTGATATCACTTACTGGCAGGGATTGCGGAACTATGGCAACTCCACGAATCTTTTTTTTACCGGCACGGCCAGTAATAACACAGATGGCCTAGTTTATATCGGCCCCATCACGGGTGTTGGCGGTACGGCATATATTATCAATGCACCGGGAGCTGCGACGACAAGCTTGTACGGCCCGGATAATCTCACCAATGGCGATGTCGCCGTTGTCGGCGTTTATAAGACAGGCACTAACGCAACCAACATCGTCCATGGCACGATTGGCCAGGGATCGCTTTCCGACCTCTCAACGGGAGGTGGAATCTGGACAACAGTTGATTATACAAATGCAACCCACACCTATGTGCACAGCATGATGGGTGGTTATGCCGTCGGCAATGCGGATACAAACCTGTTGGAGGATCCCACCAACAACGAGCACGCCTTTATCTACAATGTCGCCACGCCGGGCTTCGAAGATGTCTCCTTCAGATTTGCCACGAACATCATCTCCACGACGCTCTATGGAATCTGGTACAACGGCGGAACGAGTTACACGCTGGCGGGCGGTTACGCGACCTTGCTGGGTGGCCCCAATGCCTTCCTGGTGAATTGGGACTCTTCCGGTAGCGGAACCAATGCCTTCAGCGATTGGGCTTCGTACACCAATGTGACCCATTTCGAGGGGATCAGCAGTGTGACTCCGGGTGTCTACACTCTCAGCGGCGACGGCCCCTCTTCTCTGCTGACCGTATCTACCAACAACGACGGGACCTTTGATTCAGGAACCCTGCAGGTTTTGACCGGGCCTGGTGGCACCAATATCAGTGCGAATTCTGTCTACGGCACCAATGTGGTGGGGATCACAACTCCCGGATCGGCCTTTCAGGCAACCGTGTCACCCATTCCGGAACCCTCTGCTGTTGCCCTGCTGACTCTCAGCCTAGGTAGCTTGGTTTTACTGCGCCTTCGCTCGCGGGTTCACGGCTAAAATTTCTGTATTATTAGGTTGGCCGTTTTTCTTGGGCATACCGTCCATGGTATCGCTCACTTTGAGACATTATGCCTAAAGGCTTCGAAGAAGCTTGTAGGAGTAGATCCCCGAAGCATGCCCATCTGCCCATTTGAACAGCAGCGCATACCCCCCGACAAAATCATACGACTTCAGTTCGAAGCTGTTCTCCTTGTAGCTCCTTGCGGGTGCCTCCCCTCGTCCGATGACATCCGGTTCACCACAGCACACGGCACACGGGCAGGCTCGCCGCAGTAATTCCAGAGGCAGGTATTGCTCGACTCCATCATTCCAGGAAAGGGCAAGTTCGCCCGTGGGAAGCGGAGCGACGGCAATGAGATTCAAAATCATCGAATTATATTACCACAAAGGACTGAAAAGGAGATTCAAAGTGGGAAAGGTAAAATATTGTTAAAACCTTTTCCTGATGCTCACCTTTTCTCCCTTTGGATCGCCCTTGGCTATTTCCTCTGTGGTAAAATTTTTCGGCTGCTTTTTCTGCTCTCAAAGAAGAACGCGCGGGAACCAAGTTCTCCGCGCGTTCGCTTTAAGTTCTAGAATTGGTTTCTCTCGAGCGGATCAGGCGAAGAAGTGCTGGATCCAGCGAACGATGGCCGTGCTCTCGTTGTTCCCCACGGCAATGAGGGGAGCGATAGCCAGACCGACAAGCGAGGAGAGCTTGATGAGGATATTCATCGAAGGCCCAGAGGTGTCCTTGAAGGGATCACCGACCGTATCGCCGACGACAGCGGCCTTATGTGGTTCGGATTTTTTGTAGAAGGTTTCCTTCTTGCCGTTGACCTCGATCTCTACGCCCTGTTCGAACGACTTCTTGGCGTTATCCCAGGCACCGCCGGCATTGTTCTGGAAGATGGCCCAGAGGACACCGCTCACGGTGACACCGGCCATGTAGGCACCGAGGGCTTCGGCACCCATCACAACACCGATCAGAACAGGCGTCAGGATCGTGATCACTCCGGGAGCTAACATTTCACGAAGGGCTGCCTTGGTGGAAATCTCAACGCACTTTCCGTATTCTGGCTTGCCGACACCTTCCAAGATCCCGGGGATTTCACGGAACTGTCTGCGCACTTCGTTCACCATGTCCATGGCCGCCTTGCCGACGCTATTCATGGCGAGAGCGGAGAACACCACGGGGATCATGCCGCCGATGAAGAGGGCGGCGAGGACCTTGGCGTCGAAAATATTGATGCCGTGAATGCCCGTGAGGGTCACATAAGCGGCGAAGAGCGCCAGGGCCGTGAGAGCGGCGGAGGCGATGGCAAATCCTTTTCCAACAGCCGCAGTGGTGTTGCCAACACAGTCCAGAATATCGGTCTTCTCACGGACTTCTTTCGGCAGTTCGCTCATCTCGGCAATGCCACCGGCGTTGTCGGCAATCGGGCCAAAGGCATCAATGGCCAACTGCATCGCCGTGGTCGCCATCATCGCAGAGGCGGCAATACCAACGCCGTAGAATCCGGCAAGGGAATAGGCACCCCAGATGGCTCCCGCAAAGATGATCACAGGGAAGGCCGTCGAGAGCATTCCCGTTCCCAAACCGGCAATGATGTTGGTCGCGGCACCCGTGGCTGATTTCTGGACAATGCCGGCTACCGGTTTGCCGTCGAGTCCAGTGAAGTATTCGGTGATGTAGGAGATCAGATAACCGACCACCATGCCGATGCATACCGCCCAGAAGACATTCAGCGACGTGGTGTTCAGCACGATGAATGATCCAGCCTTGAAGATAGTCATCCGAATTGTTTCGGGAAGCATCACCTTGATCAGCCCGAACGAACAGGCAAGGGCGATCAGCATGGCGAGGTTGTTTCCCCTGTTCAGTGAGCTCTGGACGGAATTGGTGTTGGCCGGTGCATTTTCGGAAATCCCGACGAAAAATGTGCCGACGATGGAGGCTAGAATGCCAAAACCAGCAATGGCCATCGGAAGCAGAATCGGGCCAATACCACCGAAGCTGTCAGCAATGGCTCCGCCGTTATCGCGGATGATGTAATTGCCCAGCACCATGGAGGCAAGAACGGTGGCCACGTAGGAACCGAAGAGATCGGCCCCCATCCCGGCAACATCACCGACGTTATCACCGACATTATCGGCGATCGTGGCGGGATTGCGCGGATCATCTTCCGGAATGCCAGCTTCCACCTTGCCAACCAGATCAGCCCCCACGTCCGCTGCCTTGGTATAAATACCACCGCCGACACGGGCAAAGAGCGCGATGGATTCAGCACCGAGGGAAAAACCGGCGAGCACTTCCAGCACTCTTGTCATCGCATCATATCCACCGTTGGCAAAACTGCCCCCCATGAATTTCTGGAAGAAAAGAATGAAGAGCGTGCTGAGTCCTAAAACGGCGAGGCCTGCCACGCCGAGTCCCATGACGGCCCCTCCGCGGAAGGAAACCTGCAGGGCTTTTCTCAAGGAAGTCTTGGCCGCCTGCGTGGTACGCACATTCGCCTTGGTGGCGATACGCATCCCCAAGAATCCAGCTAGAGCCGAGAAGACACATCCCACGACAAACGCGCCGACGATCAGGACGCTCGAGTGAACCGCCACCTTGGGCACTTGGGAGAGAAAACCGAGGCCGGCACCAGCCAGCACGACATAGATCGCGAGGATTCTGTATTCGGCTTTCAGGAAAGCCATGGCTCCCTCGGCGATGTGAGCAGCAATGGCCGTCATTTTCGCATCGCCGGCATCCTGTTTGGTGACCCAGCTTGCAAGAAAGGTTCTGTAGGCCAATCCCACGAGTCCTAACACGGGAAGAAGATAAATGAGATGCTGCATGAGTATGTTCTAAGGGGGGCACTCTTGGACGTCGCGGACATTCGCCCGACAAGTTCATCCAGAAGCGACACCTTGCGGCGCAAGCTCGTTTAAGGTGAAAGCGACAAAAATGTCCAGCCTTCCGATTGAAAAGAAAGTAGCAGGGCGTAAAGCACCGCAACCATTGCGGACTGACAGCGCCTTGTTCAGGACTGAACTACTAACTACTTCAGCGCTTCAGCAGCGTCATGACGGCCTTCTGCACATGGAGGCGGTTCTCGGCCTGCTGGAAGATTGCATTGGCATGGGCTTCAAACACCTCGGCCGTGATCTCCTTGCCCCGGTAGGCGGGCAGGCAGTGCAGGACGTGCGCCTTGGGTGACGCGGCGGCAAGCACACGGTCATTGATCTGGTAGGGGGCGAATTGAGCGGTACGATACTCGGCTTCATCCTCCTTGCCCATGCTGACCCAGACATCGGTGTAAAGGATGTCGGCTCCGCGAGCGGCCTCCTCGGGATCGCCAGTAATGGTCACAGGGGCGTTGGCGCGAGCCAAAAGTTCCGCAGGAGGGGTGAAGAGTTCGGGGCAGGCCAGCCGCAGCCCAAAACCGAGCCGTGCCGATGCCCAGATCCAGGAGCGACCCATATTGCAGTCGGCGTCACCGATGAAGGCGACCTCGACACCATCGAGTGATCCGCGCAGTTCCTCGATCGTGAGCAAATCAGCAAGGATCTGGCAGGGATGCTCCTCGTCGGTCAGCGCATTGATTGTCGGGATGCCCGAAAGCTTGGCAAAAATCTCAATGTCGGACTGCTTGAAGGTTCTGATTACCGCTCCGTGAATCATCCGACCCAGTACGCGGGCCGTGTCCTCGATCGGCTCACCCCGTCCAAGCTGGATCTCGCTAGAGGAGAGGAAAAGTGAATCCCCCCCAAGCTCCCGGATGCCGACCTCAAAACTGACGCGGGTACGGGTGGAGGACTTTGCGAAAAGCAACCCCCAGCATTCACCGGCCAACGGCTTGGCTGTGTCGTGACCGCGCTTGGCTTTCAGCTCCTTGGCCAGGGCAAGGATCTCATGGATCTCGGAGGCCGAGAGGGACTCGATGGAGAGAAGATGCTTCATGGGACGAATCGGGGAAACGTTAATTAGATCGTATCAGGAGGGACGCGGCAAGCATTGGGAGAGGAGGAACATTTCTCGCGCAGAGGCGCAGAGATCGCTGAGGAAAACGATAACAATCATCAGCATATCCCCTTTATCCCTATGAATAATCCGTTTGGGAGGATTATCTCCTTCGCCAAAAGCGAAGGAGCGCCAGGGCTGCGAAGGCAGCGGTCAGGGCTAGGCAGCTGTGAGCGAAGAGATCGCCGTGCAGGGTATAGAAGGTCGGTTTGGGATTGATCGGCACGGGAATGGTCGCAGTCAGAACTCCCCCAATGAAAGTATTCCCATGTTGATCACTCAGGACCTGCTTCACTCGGCCTAGGCTGTCGATCCAGCAGGAAACACCGGTATCTGCCACACGAAACAGGGGCAGACCTGTCTCGACAGTGCGCAGTTGGGCATTTGCCAGATGCTGGCGGGTGGCGACAGAATGCTCGAACCATCCGTCATTGGTGATCGTGATGAGCAACTGGGCACCAAGGTCGGCGAAGCGACGGGTGAGATCACCTAGCGTATCTTCGAAGCAGATGAGCGACCCGATCTTGACCGGCTTGGCGGAAAGTTGCAGGACGGCCGCGCCCTTCCCTGAATCAAAATCATAGGGAACCTGTTTCCCAACGATCCAACTGAACAGCGGGAAGCTGTGTCGGAAGGGAACATATTCCCCGAAGGGGACGAGATGCACCTTGTTGTAGATCTGGGCTTTCATCGCATGGTCGGTCAGCAGGATAGCCGAATTGTAATCCCCCCGCGGTGCGGCCTCGTAATGGACACTGCCGATCAAGAAATCCGCTGGTGTGTGTCCCGCAAGCTCCTTGACCTGATCATAGATGATTTCATCCAGCAGCAGGGGTCGGGGTGTTGATGCCTCCGGCCAGACAACGAGATCGGGTTGGGTGACTAGGGCAGCACGACTCTGCTGGAGATATCCCTCCATGATCTCAGCGTCATACTTCGAGTCCCAATAATGATACACGGGGACATTCCCCTGAACGCCCGCCACATTCAGCGCCACTGTCTCAGCTGCCGGGGCGGTGATTTTGCCAAGACCATAGCTGAAGCAGAGCACCACGATCAGCACAGCGAGCATGAAGTCGAAATGGGGCTTGGTTCGTCCCAGCACGATCTCCCGCCGCAGGCGCTCGACCGTGATCGCCAGTGTAGCCGCACCGAGGATGCAGAGAAAGGTGAGTCCGGAGGCTCCGGTGATCCCCGCGATCTGGATCAATGGGATGCAATCACGCAGAGCAATACCAATGGCATTCCATCCAAAACCGCTGAAGAGAGTCCCGCGAAGCCACTCCAGGGCCGTCCAAGCGGCGGCGGCGAGCAGGGCCACCAATAGATTCCGACAGGAACCGAGCCACGCCTTGGTGGCATCCTTCTGATTACCCTCTCCCTCGCCAATAGGTCGCAGCACGAGGGCGGCGAAGAGTGCCCAGAGAGCGGGATAGAGTCCCACCACCAGCGAGAGCAGCACCCAGCCGGGTATGGTAACGGTGGTGATCCAGAAGAGGGTGATGAGGAACGATGTCGTCCCCGTCAGCCAGCCAAGCAGGAAGGCTTTCTTCGCCCAGAGTGCCGTGGAGTTAGGACGCTGGCAGATCCAGAGCGCCCAGCAGAGGGGTGCCACAGCCACCCAGGGAAGCCAACTGAACCAACGCAGCTCAAACGGAGGCAAACAGATTCCGAGCAGCACGCCGGAAATCAGAGCAAGCAGCCAGGGAAGAAGTTGATGCAGCGAGTAGCTTTTCCGAAGGATCTCCCGACCCAAAGTCTGATCGGCCATTTAATAATTCCCCTCCATCGGCGGCACCGTCGTATCAATGGTCACTTCACAGACCGCCCCTGTTGGCAACGGGGAGCGAACGTTCGTGAGACGAACAATGACAACATTTCTGTCAGGATTAGGGGTCGGGTTTACACTGATGACACGTCCCTTGAGCGGATTTTTATCGTTTCCAACAGTCACCGTTGCACCGTGACCGACTTTGATCACGCG
>Ga0302280_1003363_pt1 | contig 11643 bp, 13 predicted proteins | sample III_Fen_E1_1_FD_198771 | JGI IMG/M metagenome (GOLD analysis project Ga0302280, IMG submission 198771) | Peat permafrost microbial communities from Stordalen Mire near Abisko, Sweden - III_Fen_E1_1 | ecosystem: Environmental > Terrestrial > Soil > Wetlands > Permafrost | place: Sweden: Abisko...
CTGGGGAGCAGGTATTGTTTTTACTGTTGGTTTCGGAGATATATCGGTGGCTAACCCTGACTAAGCTGTGCTGGTTCTCTTCATTGTGATGACTGGTTGCTTAACTTTAGCCTATAACATCAGTCAGGTAGGGCAGATCATCTCCTAACTAACTAAAATCAACGAATAGGTGCAAAATCAACTCGCCACTCTGCAACGAGTGGCTCTAAGCACTAACATCAATCACAGCCTTCACCACTCTATGTCTCAGTACATTATATATGCAGCTGAGATTAAAAAAAGTTTTGAAGTAAATTAAACAAGAAATCTTATCAGTATGCTGCCTCAGCAGATGAAAGAGGACTTTCTCGAGCAGAGCAGTAGTAATTTCTTTCGGGGTATGCCCTACTTCAGTTATTTATCATGTAAAACAAAGATAAAACTTAGTGAAAAGATGGTGCTGTAAATAGCAGCTCCAGGCTAGTACTTGACTCATAAACGGTATCGTTTCTAAAGGATTTACTTTGTGAGAAAGGGGAAGATAGGTTTGGCATATCGCAAAAAAGGAGCAAAATTGAATGGTACAATATTAGAAACTATTAACATCGAATCTGAACAAAATCCACCAGAGTTATTGAACAAGTATTTGCTCGTACGAGGACGGACACTTAACTATGACGTTATTTGTCAAGGGTATACAACTATATCCATTCTTACCTATGACTAACTCCACGATAGTCTTAAGGAGAATACACAGGACTTAGAGTTCTTCAGTCAGCTGAGAGATTCAGTCCAAATTGGGGAGGACGAGTGGAATAGATTGCCATGTCAGAGCTGCTTGGCAAATCACTCAATATTCGTATGCCCTCGACTGCATTACATGCCTTTTCGTAACTTTATCTTTTTAAAATCGCAAAAAAACAAGTAACTAAACTAACAGTTACACTGTCCCTTAAAATATATCAGAAACCGTTCTAACCTATCGAAGAAATATACTTTAAAACTGTGGAAAGGCATTTTCAAAAAGATTGAATAGGTCCTTTCAATCGACAGCAAAAAGAAAATTCCTCTATCAATCAAGCGAATCAATAGTTATGATTCCATTGATATCGAATATCACAAATGGAGTCATGAAGTTGAGAGCAATTTCAATAGGAAAATTAAAGACTCAGAGTTTGAGGTCGATGAGATACATAACTTTTAAAATTATTTTGTGCACTGCAACCCCAAAACAATAGCAGAGACCCCACTCGATAGACTGAAAGAGTTTCTCATGTTTTAGAGGACAAATTCCACTCGATCTTTCAGTTGAAAAGTCAAATATTAAAGTATATTCTTTGACATTGTATTCTTTCTATAAATATGAAATTTATTGCACTTTCTTTCACTAACAAATACAAAAATATATGTTTGGCATAGAAGAAACCTATCATGAATGATTAGGTATAATTCAAGAACTTCATCATTCTCATTTTTTACCTCCCTTTTTGGGATTCTTGAGCTCCTACTACTCCTTGAGACGCTTTTATTCTTTAACTTTAGCTATGTGGTCTCGTCTTTATTGAATCTCTTGATCTACCAGCTGCAATTATTGCTCTAACTGCGTATTTTCAGACACGATTTACTCGATCTGTCCTCTAATTACATCCTGCTATGAAGTGTCAGGAGTAAGGGCTCCAAAATAGTCATGAAACATCTCCAACACTTCACTACTGGGCACACTCTCATCGTGATTCTGCTTGGTTCTAAGTCCAAATAGAACTGACTAACCCTACAACTACATTTGACAAAGTGGTGAATGGTGCCACTGCTGACCAGATACTACCTAAACCTTCTGATCTTCAGCTGCTGCTTACTATTCTCCGAAACAATCTGCTCTTCCTCCTCGTAGTCGATGCTTTCCATGATTATAAGTTTCAATTATAACAGTACTATATTATATTCCAATTATGATTAAGATATAAACTTTAAACTTTGTGGATATAGGAATTATCAGTTCCAAAAGTGCACAAGTCCGTTGAGGTCATAAGAAACGGGGGTAACGCCCACCTGCACCATCTTTATCGTATTAATGTGATCACTCTCGGAAGGTCCCTACCCAAACATCCCCTCCTTCTTCTCAATTCCCTTAGTCAAATGAGCCACAATGCCTTTTTTAGCCTTCATCGTATTGCTTTTTTCGTTTTTATCGAGATAGCCCTCAAATACGAAGTTACCTTTATATCACATATCTTACCCTTCTTAACAAAACGAGCCACCTTCTTATCATAACCTCCCAGCAGCAATTCGTTATTTTTGCTTATGAATCCACTCACGAAGGGGAGACCATTCCATTTAATATCCTACTCCCCCACAACCACTTTCCCCTCCGCGATTTCTAACACCTTCACGTGGTTGGAATGCGGAATAATTAATAGACTAGCTCCATTGTTTTAAAAACTGAGGTAGTTGACCCAACCCCCCAAATTCTATATGGTAAACAGCACCTCAAAAAGTGTATCCACACCTGCAAACGGGCCATTGTATGCGTAATCCTCTATTTTTGACTCAACAATATATTTTTCTGTTATTTTTTTAAAACTAGTTGTGACGATTTTGATTGAATAGTCAGCAGATCCAACAGCTAGGATATTGCAGCTGGGGTGAAAACTCAATGTAGTGATGGGGGATTTAGTTAAATTTTTGGATTTCGATACAACCCAGCAATGCTCCAGGACATTATAATATCCAAGGGCCAGAACGTTACAACTCGATCCAAGAGCGAATTTGCGCGCGCTTGGTGCCCATTTAGAGACGAGAATTGACAATCTGAGATCGATGTTCACCAACATCTTTTACCATTTTGACTAACTTACTTGCCGCCAAACCACCGCGCTACGATCATGACTTGAAGTAATGATCTTATTGTCAGGAGCCCAGTCTACATCCCCGATGGTTTGTGTGTGCTATTTAAAATCTTGGATCAACTACCATGAATCGATATTTGCGAGTGTGTTTACATGAAACAGATGGACTGTATGGTCCTTTTTGGTGGCCACGACGCAGTAGTCTCCCTTGAGAGAGAAGGCGAGAGCTGAGACGTTATTGCTTTGCAATAGTTTTGAGTTGCTGATTGATTTCATCTGATAGCGAAATATCTTATATAGAGATAGTAATGATAATCATCCACCTTTAACAATATATCCAATAATATCAATCTTCAATATTTTGTCAAATAACGATAAGAGATATGCTGAAATCAACTTGAGCCATAATATGATAAAGAGTTAATAAAGATTTAATTTAACCTTCAGCCTAATTTATAAGGGTCATATGGTCAAGTCCATCTTCTCAAATATTTTATTGACTTCTTATGCTTAACATCAAGATTAAGTTACAAAATGTATATCTTCCTTTTGATGGCAATTCTCCTGATATTATACCTATATTATAATGAGCGATTTCTGCTACTGGTAGGCTAAGAGTGAGTAGGACTGCATCATCATCTATTTCAATCTCACTATCACAACTACCATCGCTTTTCTTATGCTTACATTGCTTAGAAAAGGTTCGAAACGCTTTCGCAGGAGAGTCAAAGGAGTTTACACTATGCTTGCAATGTGGACTATGAGTAAGGATATCAATAGTAAGCAAACCTAGCGAAGGACTTGTACAGTCTCATAGTTTATCACACACAAGTTAAGGAGACAGGGCTAACCGCTGCTCATTCACAAATCTTTGCTGTTTTAGATACAATTCCTGCAGTAATTGTTCAAACAATGTTCCTTGCAATCCCCTACAGAATGTACTTATTAGTCTCTGCAGGTGGAAGAATGTAGTGGCCTTATTAATGCAACATTCGTTAGTATTACGCATAGAGGAGCATGAGCTTCTTAATTTTTTAACGTTTTATTTGATTGTTCGGTGGGTTATTCTACTCTTTCCTTGGATAGCACTCATGATCGTACCATCCTCAAGTGCAAGTGAAGTCAATTTTGTGTATATACTCCCTCATATAGGAAACTATCTCTGCAAATTATCGATTCTCTGTTTTGTAACTTACTGCTTTGCCTCTCCTTGAACTCCTTCTTGCGTCTCTTCTAACAAATAGAGCTGGACTAGCCCTAAGATAAGCGAAAGTTGAAGTGGTAATACTCGTTCATGGTGATCTGCAGTTCTTTACGCTTCTTGATTGATCTTGGTTACCTAATTGTGCTCCCGCTGCTTCGCAGTTCTGCCTGCATTGGCCCATTTTAGACTCATTTATAGTATAAGTCTTTTTATACAGTTTTTCAGTTGGATATACACTACTTGGCACGCTATTAATGCATTTTATCCCTGTCGCTTTGGTACTGTATATCTACAAACCCACACAATGATGAAATCGCAGATCCTGAGATATTCATCATTTACATTGAATTATTGGCTTTATTTCAATGATCTTGACATAGACAGATTTTGTAAAGATTATAAATAAATAAATTCATGCCCATTCCTGTTTATGAACGATATAATACGATCGGCAATAAAACTATAAAATGTCGATTTTCTTAGATCATAACGGCACATATCTCCAACGCAGAAAAATGTACTCTGGTCTTCGTAAATCTCCTCCTATCTAGCTTTTAACAACATGTCGAGTAAAGTTGAACTTAATTGGATCCCTGATGATCCCACTACGCATTAGCACACTACCAAGCAGAAGAAGATCATGAAGGAGCAGGAATAAATCAGAAGCACCTATACAAAAATCATGGAAAATAAAATCCAGGAGAAATATTTGGCAAATACAAACCGAATTAGGAATATAAAAGATAATGAGAAGGAGGCAGATGTACTCACTAAAGAAGTCAATTATTTTAATAACCATAGAATTAAGGGAATTAACACTGAAAATAGAACTATTAATCCTGAACATCTAAGTGGACAGTAGCAGTTTGCCTCTCATCAAAGAGTACAAAACCAAAATGAGACTATAAATAAAGACGAAAGCAAAGAGATAAACTCTGGTCGGTAACACAGCTGCTCTAATGCTCGATACTACTCTTACAACTAAAGAATCATAAATCCAATTAGCAGCAGTCTGATCCTTTAAAACTACAGCACTCTAAACCCCAAAGGTTCATTCTCCCCCTATCCCTAACCCACAAGTTATCGTTAAATCTAGGAGATGTATAACGGATACGCCCCTCGCTAACGTCCTTTCCGAAACGTAAACCCTGATAAACTCTAAAACTACCTTCGCTAACAAACAAAATCGGATCGAAAAAGGGCTATCCTCATTCCTCTCAATTTGTTCAAGCACTGATTGATATTTTATTTACATTTACGTCTCTTTATTCATATTTCATAAACAAAATCTAGAACGATCAATAATTCTGAGGTTTCAATACTGATTGCATACGCTGCTGGATGTTTTGGATTTTTGAGAGGGTCCAGTTCACCTGGGGTTAATTCTCAGATTAAGTATTAAGAAACCCTTGAGGAGGGTATACCTCGCGAGAAAAGGGAGCGATTTATCGAATATTTTTACTTGGGATATTATTCACTCCCAACGAACTTTGCTATTGCATCATCTTCCGATCGATTATCTTGCTTAAATTTTAGTCGGTAATTCGACGGCTGCCTTCCAATTCCTTCGATAAAACAGAGCATTTATAGGCAATGCTTCGATCATTGACGTGATAGGCTATATTTTGATTTTGCAGCGCGTTTTGACTCTCCGATAAAATATAACTCTTCTTCCCAGAGTTCGCAATATGATCCCGCACATCCCCTTAAAATAAAGGCTGAGTGACTTGTCTACCTCGTCTTGACTTTTACTGTATTTTTTAATCTAAATCCTTGATGAAGCAGTCGAAATTCTACCGTCTCTTGGATATCAGTTGATCGCGAAAGGGAGAAGATGTCTCGGCAGAGATTAATTCTCGCTCTGCGTTGGAGGAGTTCCGGAATATTTTACTAGATTGATCATTGGCGTTGTTAGGCTTTAACCTTGATGGAACATTGAATTCTTTATCCATTCTTCTGCTTTCATAATTGTTTTTCTCTTTTCTTCCCGATCGATGTAACTCACTATTACTACTTGCTCTGTCTTTTTGACCATAACCATACTTTTGCTTGATAGCTTCTAACTGGGCCTGTTTGTTAGTGCTGATCTTCTGCATTGCAAATAAAATATAATTAACAGATACTTATTTTATTGGAAAAATATGTGCAAAAGAGGAAGGTGGATATATTTGACTGATTAATTAAAAATCAATAATTGGAGATATTGCTGCCTTCCTAGTCAACAGTTAATGAGGCTGAACTTTAGGTGAATTACATCTCCACGATTTCCGTACAATTCTTTATACAACATCCTATCACTCTATAATTTATTCTCTCCAATCCTGCTATTTCTCGAGCCATATAATTTATCCTGATTTAAATTATTAAAGAATTGAATTTGCTCATGTCGGACATATTTATAGTACGTCCCAAAAAAACCTATCTTGCAAAGTCACCCCCAGCCCGACCATCCAACAGCTTTTAGTACATCAAGTTGCAGGGAGAATTCCTCAATCGCAGCTATGGATACTACACTTCTCGATTCGTGGAGAAGATAGCTCAATTAGCATTTTAGAAGTAGTAGTCCACAGCTGTACTCAGCATTCACAAAATTCTCACTGATACTGTCAAAAAATATATGCTCAGTGATCTGGAACTGGTTGTTGTCGGGCATATCTGTAATTTACTGTAGTGGGATATTCATCAATCGTTCCTGAAGCACAATTCAAAGATCCTGCGGTGTGAATAGGACGATCTGCCTGTTCTATCAAAGCAGCTAATCTTTCTGTTAAATTTATCAGCCTATTTTGTAAAGAATTACATGGGTCAAATGTAGGAATCAATTGCAGTTGCTGCCTATCTGGAGGGGGAGAGCTCAGGGGATTGGGAAAGGATTTTTCAGGAGTGGCTTAAGACATGCCCTTCGGAGATGTTTAAACTATCACCTAGGGTCATCAATACGCTCTACTCACAGTTTACAAGAGACTGCCAACAAATAGAACAAATTAAGAACTACAACAGAATGGTTGATAACATCCTCGAGCTGTCCACCACCTACTCCATGATTCCAGGGGAGAGCAAAGTTTCAAAAAAGCGTAGTGAATAATCTCAGCCCATCTAAAACAAAAGTACTGGTAGAAAAATTAAAATTGCCAGTAAAAGTTTTATTGCCGATGGTTTTATTTCTAAATTGCAGGAATCTAAAATATCCAACTCCCTCCTTGAAAGCATTCAGTAGGAACCTAAATAAATCATTGCTTCTGGGCATGATTAAAGGAAGATAAGATTGAAATCAAAAGACAAGAGTCAAGCTGTTAGCAGCCATGTTGCTGATTTTTTTCAAAAGGGGAACTCGGGGCTTGGAATGGAAGAGTATCGGGCTAAATCGACGATTGGAGTTGTTGATTCTTTCCAAGGGTTTTTGGATGGCAGTCGTATATCTGACAGATATGAACAACTGCCACTTCCCTATCTTCTACGGTCCAACTCCGATGTCTCTAAGCTATGGCAATGATCAAGAGAATGCTTATATTTATAAACTCAATGGAAAAAGTATTTATATAGATGGGACATTTGTTTTTTGAAATAATTGGCGCGATGGGTCCAAAAACAAGATCCAGCTGTAAGAAGAAAGAAATTGAAGAAAAAGAAAAGAAGCAAGTTTAAGACATAAGGCAGTGGCTGATACCTCTTTAAAAATCAGCCAATCAAGAAAAAAATTAGCAAGATTAAAAACAACAAAATATTTAAAACAAAATTTAACTGCAAATTAGTCCAACCACTCCTCAGTAAGATCGTAAAAAATAGCTTTAAAAGAAGATGGAAGAACTCATTAGCAAATTGAAGCCTCCTGATAATCCCTAAATTTATGAACCTTAGAACCTATTAAAAAATGAAACAACAATCTTTACCTATTCGAATTACGGAGCCACCCGAGTAAAGCAAGTCAGTGAAGATCATCTGCAAAAAAGAATTGAGCTCTAATTGATAAATTCAAATAAAGCTTAATTTGCAAATAAGAAACACTAATAATACTAATAAGGAAAATAACCACCTCAACTATCTTTCGAAGACGGCATGCCCAAGGGGCCTCCTCGTTACTTCCATCAAAGCCATTCAAGCATTCGGCAAAATAAATGTTTTCATTGCAATAAATTTGGCCATTTTTAGAAAAACTGTCTTGAGTAGCATGACATCAAATGCAATATTTGCTTGGGAAGGCACAATTTTTGGTAGTGTAGTTCGAAGGCATGTTTTCGATGCGGATAAGTTGATCATCCCATACAAGTAATCAAGAATGTATGTAGATATGCAGAAAAGAGGGACAGGTGTGTTTGAGATGTAAAAAATTAGGACATTCAGCAGAGAACTGCGGGGTTATTCTGATGAGTACCCATTCTGGTCATTATTTTAACGTTCTCAATAATCATTATGAATATGGCCGCAGCTTGATGATTGATCTTGAAGGTGTTAAATGTCTTAATCTTTGTGAATCTGTTTATGGTCATCCAAATTGTCGCAGGAATAATCTCATGATGCCTCAAGTCTACCACACACTAATATGGCCGGATTACTCAGCTGCTGAATTTATCAAAATGCTCCCTTCAATTTACTAGAACCCAACAACCTACCCCTTCAAGTGATGCTATATTTTTCGATCTATTGCCCTTTATCACCTCATATATAATCAATAAAATTATTCCCTCAATCAAATTTATGGTAGGCTCCCCTCTAGATCAGTTTGTCCTCTAGGGTTAATTTAGGAAAATTTCTCAGACGATAGCTAGTTTGCTCTTTCGGGTAGCAGTTGATGATATTGAATTGGTTTTGTTGACCCTCGTATACTTTAAACCGCTCAAATCCTTGTCTTCTTTGGATGTGGTGATTCGTATTTCCTTCAGTATTGACCACTGGTAAGACATTATTTTAGTTTCGAGGATTATCTGAGTTTTTACTAATGGAGGGCAGTTTAAAACTGGATTGATATCTCTCGGGATCCTCTGTTCGAATGGAAGGTTTTGGTTTATTAAATTCACTTGATCTATACCTATCCTTCAAGTCAAGGATATTCGCCTCAGCCTGCGCAATTGCTTAGGACTTGCTGGCTTTTGCCATTCTTTCACTTGATTAGTAGCGTATAGAGGGGGAGGGGGCAAAATAGTCATTGGTCTGAGGAGTGTTTGTATGGTACAGACTTCCATAAAGGTTTCGCGATTGGCTGAATGGCGATATATATACAAAGTTGGATTAGAAAAGCGTGGTTTCCGATATTCATAGGTATAGGGTCGAGGATCCACGAGCATGTGACTGTACAATAAAACTATTATTATTACTTATACAATTTACCCTTATATTTTAAAATCTAAAATGAAAAGTAAAACCACGCCAAATACACCCATTTTAGAGAGATGCTATCATTATCGAGAAGAGACAGTTGTGATAAATATTTAGGATGAGAGGCAGAAATATGTTGTATTTTGATTTCGCAACTTTTATAATGATGATGATATTTGATTCGAGTTTATTAGTTGTATATTATCAAACTACCAAAGATCAAATTTATGTAATACAATTATGAATAATGCTACTTTAGTTTGCATTATTTTTCATAAATGACAATTCAGGATCTCATGGGTATCCATAATTAAATATTTTTTTTCACAATTAGGCCTCCTCACCTAAATTAGATCTTGCTTTATAATTAATTTGTTGAACTCAATTTTGAAAAATGAATAGAAAAGGCAACTCATTCCACCAATCCATAGATGATTAAATCATTAATTATTGCACAACTTAGGGTCGATACGGCTTTCTCAGTAATTTTTATCACTCTCCTTTTACTGTAGACCAAATTCATTACAAAACCAATTAACACTACTTCCAAAGCAAGAAGTATGAAGGATATCCTCATTAACTGCTTGTAATTGAGGCTTCCTCCCCTTAAGACGCCTTTGCTCATGGTCGAAATGAAAGTTATCCCAAAAGGAATGACTGGCGCAAAATCAAGGAGGATATCATGATGGAGGGATTAAGACACAAATTCAACACTCATAAGGATTTAAAACACCGACTACTGCAGACAGGAGATCAGCCTATTGTTGAGCACTTCGCAGCTGATGCTTACTGGTCCGATGGTGGAGATGGGAGTGGCAAAAATCGAATGGGCGTGCTACTTATGAAGTTGAGGGATGAGTTTAAGAAGGAATGGCAGTGATATTATCAAACAGTCTAATAACTCTCTATATCCTTATCCTTTGATAATCAACATCCAGCTTGTATGTTCAAATAATCAATTTAATTGGCTTACATCTATGCTTCAATATTATCATACTAACATTTAAAATTATCATACAAATCATTAAGACTTTTTACGACACACGAAGCCAATACAGTTATAAATCACTGTCATTTCGCTCTTGGGATCGTGACAGTAGGTGGTGTCTTAGAACCATTATTCAATAAAATCGAAACGCTATGCTATGTACTGTCGCAAAGCCTCCCAACTTATCTCAATGGATATTTCGTTGAGAAGTTAGCGGTAGTGAAACAGTAATGGGCCGAAATTAATCCATATTCCGGATTATTTCAGAGTCTGATAGATGGTGTCCACATAAGCAAAGATATTGTTGGCAGTATCGATAAAAAAACAACTAGCCACCCCATTAAAAGTCTACTTCCTCTCCCCATAAATTTCACAAAACTACCCAGCCACGATACCAAAATTAGCGTCTTCCTGAACGTGATCCACCACAGCCACGTCAGGCACATTTACGCTTCTAAACATATCTTCCTCATCGTAATAGTAGCTCATTGAATGAATAAAAGGATATATCTTAAACTGTTACTTGCGCTCGGTACAGTTCATGATAAAGTTAGAACCATACAGCATAAAATAAGTTACCTCATTACCCTATGCGCCGAAACCTGCTCGCACCAACTCAAAAACCAGCCGGCCAAGGCCACAACCAGGTACAAGCACCAAATCATCCTTTTTGAGGTACTTCTTGCATTTCTCCAATATTTTGGTATAGTCATCCTTCTCTTTGCTTTGTTCGCACCATTCCCTATAAAACTGTTTGATTGTTGTCTTGATTTTAGAGCGATTATTTCGTGTGGTTTATTAGTTCGGGGTAAAATCTTCAGTATCCTCAGTATAGTTGACATACTCTATGAGTTGATTGAGAAAAGACTGATTATGATTGAGTGCGTCTTCCATCATGAGGGCTTTTCGTTATTGATTGTGTCGATAATAGGAGTTGTTTTGTATGGGCTGATAAAGATAGCCATATTCCTGCCGCATATCTCTTGCATAGTTGAGAAATGCGCTCTTAACCTCTTTTTTGTGCTGTTATTATTGGTACTCGCAGTTGTCCATAGTTTAGTTAATGAATCAATTGCTAAAATATATAATGCTTAACTGGGGCAATAAAGAAAAGGCATACTAATAATTTAGTTTAGAGTCTGTGATTTGTCCTTCTCGAATGTGAAAATAATAATCATCAATAATAATCTATTACATATATTATCAAAATAAACAAGTCAGATATATTCAAAGCACTCAAATTTATCAGCTAATTTATTTATTGTCAATATTTTATCCATTAACCATCAAAACCAGTACTGTCCGATCTACCT
>Ga0302280_1003366_pt1 | contig 11631 bp, 11 predicted proteins | sample III_Fen_E1_1_FD_198771 | JGI IMG/M metagenome (GOLD analysis project Ga0302280, IMG submission 198771) | Peat permafrost microbial communities from Stordalen Mire near Abisko, Sweden - III_Fen_E1_1 | ecosystem: Environmental > Terrestrial > Soil > Wetlands > Permafrost | place: Sweden: Abisko...
ATACAACCGGTTTATTAAACTCAACAGCTGCATTACGTGCCAGTGTAAGTACCAATGCGGTTTTACCCATAGCAGGACGGGCAGCAATAATAACCAAATCTGACTTTTGCCAGCCGCCTGTAATTCTGTCTAAACTTGTAAAACCACTTGGAACACCTGTTACACCGCTTGTCTGCTTACTGGCTTCTTCAATTTGTGTAATAGCTTTAGCTAATAATTTACTAATGCTATCCTGCTGTTTGCGCACGTTGGTATCAACCAGCTGGAAAATACTTTCGGTAGCTTTATCCAACAAATCAAATACATCGGTGCTGTCTTCGTACGAACGATTGATAATATCGGTGCTGATGCGAATTAAATCCCGTTGTAAATATTTTTGAAGAATGATACGTGAGTGATGCTCTGCATTGGCAGAAGATGCCACACGGTTGGTAAGTTGAGAGATGTAGTATGCACCCCCAGCTATCTCAAGCTCGCCATTCTTTTTAAGCTGAGCTGTTACGGTAAGTAAATCAACAGGTTCGGAGTTGTTGAACAAATCTATAATAGCGCGGTATACACTTTGATGGGCGGGTTTATAAAAGGCTTCGGGTTTTAAAATATCAATAACATTGCTTAAGGCTTCTTTTTCAAGCATCATAGCACCTAACACGGCCTCTTCAAGGTCGGTTGACTGGGGCTGCAACTTACCATCCAAAGTTGGCGGCAGGTAATTTTGCAGTTTTAATTTTGGTTTATTTGTACTGATTGTATTCATTTATATTTATAGGGGGGTGCAAAAGAGCATCATTGTTTTCAATCGTCAAAGTACAAAAAATATTTCATGTTTTTTAAACAAGTTATGAAACGTATTTTAATGAAGGTTTTTTACTAATTTCGTGAAAAATCAACCTAAACTGATGAGAATAGTTTACAAAGGCGTACTATTATTGTTCATATTATTTTTATTCAGCTGTAAGAAGGATAAGAAAAGCAATCCACCGCCGGTTATAACAGTTAGCCTGCCTTCGCCTAACCAACCATTTAGTTATTCCCTCGACCCAACGTTAAAAACATACACAACTACTATTAATGTAAGTGCCCAGGTTAGTGATAATGAGCACCTGGCATCCATAAGTGTTGCATTAGTTGATGGTAACTACGTTCAGCAACAAGCAAGTGTTAATGTTCCTATCTCTTCCGCCAATTTTGTTTTTAATATCAATTATGAGATAACCCAGTTTCGTTTGCAGAGTGGTACGTATTATATACAAATTACCGCCAACGATGGTACCAGTACAACCGTAGCTTATCAGCCTATTTATATCTACACATCTCCGGCTCAGTTGTGGGGGTATTGTGCCGTATTTAAAAACAATCCTAAAGTTATTTCATATTATGATACCTTATCGTTAACAGCAACATTTGCATTTCCAATGTTAGGTGTTGGGTATAATGGCATGTGCTACAGCGGGTATAACGAGCAATTGTATGTGAACGGAAATGGAAACGGAACGCAACAATTTTTTCAAGCGTATAGTATGCAAGCACAATCTTTGGGTGCGGTAAGCTCTACCCAAAACGCGCTAAGTAACGATAACTTTACCTGTCTTTATACGGATGGAAATAAACCTTATGTTGGTTTTTATAATGTTTATAATGCCAGCAGCCCTATTATTTATTCATATCTAAATGGAATCGCAAGTACTTCTTATGGGTTTCCCTCTACTACTTCTTATGGCTATCCGTATTATTTTACTACAACCAGTTTGTATGGTGTAGCAGCTTTTAAGAGTAAAGTGTCGGGTACCTTTGATAATTTAACTACTTTTCATATCGGCGGCGGATTTATTAGTAGCATTAATTTTCCGTCAAACTTTAAAGCAGTAGCTATATTTGAAAAGCAACAGGATAGTTTATATGTGCTCGGTAATGACACCATTAGCAATAGTGCTGCGCTATATATCTATCAACCTATGGAGAATCAGTTTTCACCTTCTTCATTAATATCAAGTGGTTCGGGCAAAATGTCATCAGCCGTTAAAGTATCTAATGAATGTATTATTTTTTCGACCAATACGGGTATTTATGTTTGCAATGGGTTAAGTGTAAATCTTGCCCCTTCATCATTACCGGCAGGCGCACAAAAGCTATCCTATCAGCCAAATATTAATAATATAAGTGTGCTAACGGTGGGAACAAGTAATGCTATAAGTGGTTATGCCATTAGTTCTTCTACAGTATCCGTTACCACATTCTCATTCACACCTATACATAACTGGTCTTTAACTTTTGGCACTGATAGTCTTATCGATTTTCAAGTTATAACAAATAAATAATAATTTTACGCGATTAAAAAACTCAACATGAAAAAAACGCTACTTGTAATTGCATTGTTTCTAATTATAAAAACCAATGCACAAACGGCTGACTTTACAAAGAACTATGAAGATGGTAATACTAAGTATAAAGCCAAAAGCTATAGTTTAGCTATTATATCATACAATAAAGCTATTGATATAGTACAAGCTGATGCTGATAATGCAGTTAAATCAAAAACCGCATTAAGTAATGATAAAAAGTACATTGCAGATGTGTATGCAAGGCGCGCTTCTTGTTATTACAATACAGGCAATTATGGTTCAATGAAAGCTGATGCTGAAAAAACATTACTTTTAGATCCAAATAACGCAGATGCGTTAGGACTTATGGCTTATACCAAACATAAGGCAGGAGATAAGAAAGGCGGTTGTTCAATTGCAAGAGAACAAATAAACAAAGGAAGTGAGATTTCTAAAAAGGTTTTTGAAGATTGTTTTTGCTGGAGCGAAGGAATTGCTCTTTATAAAGAGGGGATGACACTAGCTAATTTAAGAAGATATGATTCTGCGCTTGTAAAACTAAATAAAGCGTTGGTTATACTTCCTGATTCCGGTTCTATATATGCTGAACGTGCTAAAGCATATTTAGGAAAAAATGAAACCGAAAAAGCCGCGGCCGATATAAAAACTGCTATTGATAAAAAAACAACCAATTACAAAGTGTATTACCTGCGCGCGCAAATAAATTTAAAAATGGATAGTTTAGAGGATGCCTTTGAAGATTTAAACAAATGCCTTGATCTTAAAAAGGATTATGAGGATGGGTATAAGCTTCGTGCCGAAGTAGATGAAAAGCAGGAAAAATGGAACAATGCCATTTTTGACTACAAACAATTGATTAGTATGCGCCCTGATTTTGGCATGAACTATTATAAAATAGCATTAATAAAACATAATAACCTAAACGATTTATTGGGTTCTTGCGAAATGTATACAGCTGCTGCCAATCGTGGCGTTGAAGAGGCAAAAGAGATGGCAGCTAATTGTGCCAACCCAAAATACATGAAAAAAAATCTGCAAAAGGCAGAGAAGTAGTCGGCCTTCATGCAGATTTTTTTTAGTAATATCTTTACAGATTCGGATACCATTCTTTTATCTGAAGAAGAATCTAAACATTGCATAAGGGTCTTACGTCATAAAAGCGGAGACATTATAAATGTTATTGATGGTAAAGGAAGCTTGTATGAAGCAGAAATTACAGATGCTAACCCTCAAAAGTGTAACGCAAAAATTATAAGTAAAAAACAAATCGCTTCACCTAAAAAGCATCATTTACATATTGCTATTTCTCCTACAAAAAATGCAGACAGGATTGAGTGGATGCTTGAAAAGTCTACGGAACTTGGTGTTGATGAGTTCTCTTTTATTATTTGCAAACGAACCGAAAAGACAGGGGTTAAAACAGACAGATTAAAAAAAATAGCTGAAAGTGCCGTCAAACAATCTATTCAGGCAATACAACCTGTAATTAATGAAACGCAATCTTTTAAAGATTTCATTACAAAACATACCAATATGCCTTCCAAATACATTGCACATTGCATAGAAGAAGACAAGACAGCATTAAAAAGCATTTTGCAAAATAAAGATAACATTATCCTTATTGGACCCGAAGGAGATTTTACCGAAGATGAAATTAAACTGGCTATTCAGCATAATTTTAAAACATTGTCTTTAGGTAGTAGTCGTTTGCGGACTGAAACAGCAGGGCTTTTTGTAGCAGCTGCATTCAAAAGCTATTACGAAGGTTAATTAAATAGTAGGTGAAACAAAAAATTGCTATAATTTTATGGCAAGTTTGTGCTTACAAACCGAAATAATTAAACCAATTGTTTTATGAACGTAGAGCGTATATTTAAAAACAATCAAAAGTGGGTTTCTGATAAACTAAAAATAGATAAAAACTATTTTAGTAATCTTTCAAAAGGACAGAACCCCGATTTTTTATATATAGGTTGTTCCGATAGCCGTGTTACTGCCGAAGAGTTAATGGGGGTTGCGCCCGGCGAAGTATTCGTGCATCGCAACATTGCCAACATGGTACAGAGTACAGATTTAAGCGCCATGTCGGTTATTAACTACGCCATCACACAACTAAATGTAAAACATATTGTTGTTTGCGGGCATTACAACTGCGGTGGCGTAAGGGCTGCCATGCAATCGGCAGATTTAGGTATTTTAAACCCATGGTTGCGAAACATAAGAGATGTGTACCGCCTGCATCAAAAAGAACTCGACGCCATAAAAAATATCGAAAAGCGTAACAACAGACTTGTAGAATTAAACGTACAAGAACAGTGCATCAACATTATTAAAACAGCCGAAGTACAAAAGGCGCATAAAGAACATCGGATAACTGTGCACGGATGGGTATTTGATGTACATAGCGGCAAGCTCATTAACCTGCGCATCAACTTTCAAAAGATATTGAAAGATATTATGAAGATATACCATATCACCTAATCAATAAGTATATTTCTGTGGGCACGTTTCTTCAGTTAAGTCGTTGGGCTTTATATTCGAAGCGGAATACCCAAAACCTAAGAAACCTGATACATTACCTCTTTAACCGCCTTCACAGTGCGGGCAACATTAGGTAAAGATTCTTCTATAAGGGTTGGTGCATAAGGCAGGGGTACATCGGCAGTGGTAATGCGGTGTATGGGCGCATCTAAATAATCAAAAGCGAGTTTTTGCACCATATAGGTAATCTCTGAAGAGATGCTTGCCAGCGGCCACGCTTCTTCTACTATTACCAAACGGTTTGTTTTTTTAACCGAAGCAACCACCGTATCATAATCTATAGGGCGCACGGTGCGCAAATCAATAACCTCTGCACTAATGCCATCTTTCTGTAATTCTTCGGCAGCTTTTAAAGCTACTTTGGTAATCTTTCCAAACGTAACAATAGTAACATCGGTACCTGCTCTTTTTATATCAGCCACACCAATGGGTATGATATATTCTCCTTCAGGTATCTCTCCTTTATCGCCATACATCTGCTCGCTTTCCATAAAAATAACAGGGTCGTTATCGCGTATGGCCGATTTTAAAAGTCCTTTTGCATCATAAGGGTTAGATGGCACAACCACCTTTAAACCCGGACAGTTTGCAAACCAATTCTCAAACGCTTGAGAATGCTGCGCACCCAATTGTCCCGCAGAAGCGGTTGGTCCGCGAAACACAATAGGCACGCTGTATTGTCCGCCACTCATGCTATACATTTTAGCAGCAGAATTTATTACCTGGTCTATAGCTACCAAAGAGAAGTTAAACGTCATAAACTCTACAAGGGGGCGCAGACCATTCATGGCAGCACCAATAGCTATGCCTGCAAAACCAAGCTCGGCAATGGGGGTATCAATTACACGCTTAGCACCAAATTCGGCAAGCATACCTTTACTCACTTTGTAGGCACCGTTATATTCGGCAACTTCTTCGCCCATTAAAAATATCTTATCGTCACGGCGCATTTCTTCGCTCATGGCTTCACGCAGGGCTTCTCTAAACTCAACTGTTTTCATTGGTATTAATTTTAGCGTAGCAAATTTAGTGTTTTTATCTAATTAGGGCGTTTCGGCAGATTACTGCCGTCGGGCTTTGCACTGCAATCTTTTGCTCGTGCCTCACAAAAGGATTTTCGTTGCAATCCCTAACGCAAACAACGCATTAACTATTTCATTAATCTATTCAAAGCATTGTTTATATACTTCTCTGATGTTATTAAAGCAGTCTGTATTCTTTTTGCATACCTAATACTATCCATTACTTCTTTATTTTTTTCGTGCAGACTTTCATACGCTTTATCTACTAATACTTTTTGTTCTTCTATAACTGCTTTTTGTTTATTGGTAAGTATAAATCGTCTATACAAAAGGATAGAAAAAATAATAACGATTAATAATACACCAGCAATGGCATAAATAATTATTAGTTGCTTTTGCTTTTCTTCTACCGCAATAGCATCTAATTTTGATTGTTCAGCTTCTCTTTTTTCTGCTTCAAAATTATTTGTTATATCATTTAGTTTTTTACTGTTATTGCCATTAAAAACACTGTCATTCAGTATTTGATATTTTAATTGATAACTATACGCTTCTTTAAACTTATTAGTTTTACTATATATTATTGATAAGTCTTTATAGGCAGAACTTACCCCTTCAATAAAACCAATGTCTTTACATAATTGTAAACCTGAATCGTTGTATAACATGGCTAGTTTATAATCTGATAAATCAATATACGCCTCACATAGATTAAGATAACAATATGTTATTCCCTTTATATCCTTAATCTCTTTCTTTATTCGTAAACTTTTTACATAATATTCTCTTGCTTTCGTATAATTATGTTGTTTCGAATTTATTATGCCTATATTAATATAACAAGCAGCAATCCATTGTTTATCTCCTACTTCTTCTAATATTTTAAGAGCTTTTGTTTGATATTCTAATGCTTTTAAAATATTAGATTGGCCATCGTAAATATTCCCAATAAAAATATAGCAATAACCTATTCCATGTTTATCATTAATTTCCTCATAAATATTTAAGGCTTTTAATTGTAACTCTAATGATTTAGCATAGTTGGATTCATGGTGGTAAACATTACCAATATTATTATAACATTTCCCCATCCCTTGCTTATTACCTAATTCTTCAAATATTTTTAATCCTTTTAAAGAATAATCTAATGCTTTAGGGTCGTTACTTTTAGTTTTATATGATATAGCAGTTATGAGATAGGCATTACCAACCCACAACTTACCTCTTTCATTAGAAAGTGAATTGGCAAGCTCAATTTCTCTTTCAGCCAAAATAATAGCAGTATCGGGGTTGTTTCTACTGAAATTCCTTGCAATAGTATTAATTGCATTTAGTCGGTTAGTATCAGCTTGGCTCTTATTATTATATACTTTCCAAAGGGAGTCGAGGTTTTGGGCATAAGATTGCCGCGCTTCGCTCGCAATGACGATAAGAAGGAGAAAAAGGAGCCTTTTCATGGTTTAAAAGTAGCATTTTAATTAAGAATGTAGAATGCTGAACAAAACAACTCTTCGCAGGAACGAAAGATATACTTGCGGGAACGAAAAATGTACTTGCCTATATAAAACAGCTCTTCGTGAGAATGAAAATCGGATGTTCAAGAACTAAAAATACACTTCGGGCAACAAAAAACACCTCTCCAAAACCAAAACCCGAGTCTCATTTAACGACAAAGTTCTTCGTGGGATTGACAAAGTTCTTTGCGGGAACGAAAAAAGTCTTTGCGGGAACGATTCCGTCATCAACTGGAATGAAAAAACATTTAACCGGAATGATTCCCGCAAACAACTTTATCGTTCCTACTCATCCGGGAATGAACACAGGAGACTCGGGTTTGTTAAAATTCAGTCCTCTAACTGTTAAAACGAGTCCTTCGACAGGCTCAGGATGACAGGAAATGTTAAAATCGAGGTGTTTTTGGTTAAAAGTGCTGTTTTGCGTTAGGGATTGCAACGGAAATCCTTTTAGTAATCTAAAAGATTGAAGTGAAAAGCCCGCCGTTGTAACCAACGGAACGCCCAAAACATATTTTATATTTTATTGTAAATTCGTGGCATGAGCAAGTTCTTAATTGCAGGTTTAGGTAATATTGGTAACGAATACGCTGAAACGCGCCACAACATAGGTTTTAAAATAGCGGACGAACTGGCTAATGAGGCGGGTACTTTGTTCCGTAACGACAGGCTTGCGGGCGTAGCGGAGTTTAAATACAAGGGCAGGCAAATCATCTTGATAAAACCCACCACGTTTATGAACCTAAGCGGGAAGGCTATTAACTACTGGCTGCAGGCAGAGAAAATACCGGTAGAGAATTTACTAGTGCTGGTGGATGAGTTGGCTTTTCCTTTCGGGCAAATACGCATACACCCCAAAGGCAGTGATGGCGGGCATAACGGATTGAAAGACATACAGGCAACTTTAAGTACGCAAAACTATGCACGTCTGCGCTTTGGTATTGCCAATGTATTCAGCAAAGGCAAACAGGTAGATTATGTGCTTGGTAAATGGAATGAAGAAGAACGCAAAACGCTGAATGAAAGAATTAAAGTTTCTACAGATGCCGTTAAATCTTTTGTATTTGCAGGTTTACCAATGACTATGAATGCTTTTAACAGCAAATAAGCTTAATAAGAAAACACTATCGCTGGCTGTTATTTTAACTTCTACCCTTAGGTATTATAAAGTTTCCCAAAACCAGATTTAACTAATCAGGTTGAGCTTAGTAATGACCCGAACAACGATGTAAACCAACTGTTTTGCCGTTTTTATAATATAAACGCAAAAATTTCTTTACAGAAATAGAAAGGCTTATCTTTGATACCCCCTTGATACCAAAAGACACCGTAGATAAAATTATTGAAACTGCCCGCGTTGAAGATGTGGTGGGTGATTTTATTACTTTAAAGAAACGCGGTGCTAATCTTTTAGGCTTGTGTCCTTTTCATGGTGAGAAAAGCCCCTCATTTACGGTATCTCCTGCCAAAGGAATTTACAAATGTTTTGGCTGCGGTAAGGCAGGCAACTCTGTAAACTTTATTATGGAGCATGAAAGCCTTAGTTACCCGGAGGCTTTACGTTACTTAGCCGCTAAGTACAGTATTGAAATTGTAGAGAAGGAAATAACGCCTGAAGAAAAGGCGCAAATAACTGAGAAGGAAAGCCTTTATATTGTTACCAACTATGCCCAAAAATACTTTACCGATAATTTATGGAACACGGACGAAGGTAAATCTGTGGGACTAAGTTATTTCCGTGAGCGTGGTTTTACCGATGAGATAATTAAAAAATTCCAACTCGGTTTTTCTTTCGAGGATAGAAAGGCATTTTCGAAAGCAGCCATCGCAGCAACTTACAAGCCCGAGTATTTGGTAAAGACAGGTTTATCTATTTTATCGGATAAACATGTAGCCGATCAACCCATCACTATCAACGATATTTTTGACAGATACACCGGGCGTGTAATTTTCCCTATACATAATGGTACGGGTAAGGTTATTGGTTTTGGCGGGCGCATACTTAACAGCGATAAAAAATTTGCCAAGTACATCAACTCGCCGCAGACAGATATTTACGATAAGAGTAAAGTTTTGTATGGCTTGTTCTTCGCTAAAAAACAAATTACGCAAGAAGATAATTGTTACCTGGTAGAGGGCTACACCGATGTTACTTCTATGCACCAGGCAGGTATCGAGAATGTGGTGGCATCATCCGGCACATCCTTAACAGTTGACCAAATACGGTTGATACATCGCTTTACCAGCAACATTACTATCTTATATGATGGCGATGTGGCGGGTATTAAAGCCAGTTTCAGAGGTATTGATTTAATTTTGGAAGAAGGCATGAATGTAAAAGTGCTTTTATTTCCGGATGGAGATGACCCCGATTCCTTTTCTAAAAAAGTTAGTGGCGATGATTTAAAAGCATTCATTAAAAAGAACGCCCTTGATTTTATCAAGTTTAAAACCAATTTACTTTTTGAAGAAGCTAAGCATGAGCCCGTAAAAAAAGCTGCCCTCGTAAAAGATATTATAGAAAGTATAGCCATTGTACCCGATGCCATTACGCGTAATGAGTATATTACCGAGTGTAGTCATATCTTGCAAGTAGATGAACAAACCTTGGTGTTTCAGGTAAAAGCTACGCGTGATAAAAAAATTGCTAAGAAGAATTTTCAACCCGAACAACACGCTGCTGAGCAACAACAAAACATTTCTGAAAATACCAATCAGGGAGTAAAAGACGATTTACAAAAAATATTAGATGCTGACTTAAACCCATTTGCAGAGCAGGAAAAAAATTTAGTGCGTTTGTTGCTTCACTATGGCACACATTTAATTGACATAGCGCATACCGATGAAAATAACGAAACCATTAACAGCGAAATTTCCGTAGCTGAGTTTATCTTAAACGAACTGCATCAGGATGACCTTAGTTTTGTAGACTCTAATTATCAATTGTTTTTATACGAATTTATGTTGCAAATAAAGGGAGAGAATATCCCGAATGCAGAGTATTTTGTAAAACACCGAAACCCTCAATTAGCACAAACAACTATCAATCTTATCAGTAGTAATGATCAGTTAAGTGAAAAGTGGAAAAGCAAGCATAATGTTTCTGTAGCACACGAAACAGATAATCTTAAAAAGTCTGTTAACCACGATTTATTTATCTATAAAGAAAAGCGTTTGCAAAAATTACTTCGGGATGAAAAAGAAAAACTAAGAACAGCTTCATCCGACGATGAAATCCAAAACATACTCGTTTCCGTACAAAAGTTAGACGCGCTAAAATCAAGAGTTAATAAGCTTTTGGGTAGGACTATTATTTAGTTAAAACTACTTTTTACTGTACTTCTTTTTAATTAAAGGTTTGCCTTTTGGCAATCTCTCAGTTAACTTTTCTACCTGTTCAGCTAAAGCTTTCACGGCATTTGATATAATTGAAATGTCTTCTTTAGTGGCAAAGCCATACTTTGGCTCAGGATCTTTTGCAAGGTTTGCCTGTTCTTCTGTTTTATAATAATCAAAAAAATTGTGCTCAAGCACCTGGCCTATTTTTTGCAATTGATCGGTTGTAATAGCCTCTTTCTCAAAAATTTTATATGCCGCATCTCGTGTAACATTTATTTTTTTAGCGAAAGCAATCACAGATAAGGGTGTTTTACCTAATACCTCTTTAATTTTCCTTCCAATGTGAATTTTTGGCATCGAACAAAAGTCATTCTTTTGGTTTGCTCAAGCGTTTTATTTTGTATATTATAACTATGCATTATGTATATATATTTTATACATTTGACTCGCAAATGCCCTCGTTACATTGGATAGGAAAAGAGAAAGTCATTAATCATCATCTCGATGTTCCTTTCAGGGTATTAGTAGATAATATTGTAAAAGGATTAAACAAAGCAGGTTTTAGCAGCAAAGATTATAAAGTGGTTGAAGAGGCAAAGTCTGTTGATATATTGAGAACATTCACTGAAGTACCTCAATTGTTCTTCAATGATGATGTAACCCTAGATATTGATGCAACCCGAATTACCGTGTTTGATACAAGAAAAGAAGATACAATTATATTGAAGGACATAGAACAAACGGCTTTAAAACAAAATGAAGATTTTGAAGTGTTTAGTGTCAAACCAAAGTGTACTGAATTAGCGTAAAACATATTGGACATTTTCTTAAGTTTAACTTATTAAACCAAAGGAAATGGAAATACACAATAAT
>Ga0302280_1003371_pt1 | contig 11613 bp, 12 predicted proteins | sample III_Fen_E1_1_FD_198771 | JGI IMG/M metagenome (GOLD analysis project Ga0302280, IMG submission 198771) | Peat permafrost microbial communities from Stordalen Mire near Abisko, Sweden - III_Fen_E1_1 | ecosystem: Environmental > Terrestrial > Soil > Wetlands > Permafrost | place: Sweden: Abisko...
GTGCGTGAGATGATCCTGAGGACTCCTTGTTGCGCGCTTCCAGCACCATCGACCAGCGCGTGGTCAGAAACAGCGGCTGGGGAGTGGCGCAATCGCGGAGGTCAGGCATGAGATGGAGGTCCTACGTGATGATTAAGGAAAACCCTGCGGTTGTTACACGGTATTTGCTCATCTTGATCAGTTTTGGAGGAATTCAACCCTTGTCTGCAAATCTGAATCGAAGAAAACACCTTGAAGATCAAGAAGCAACACTACGGACAAATTCCTTGGAGTGAAGGAAGATGGGAGTTTGGAGTCTCATCCGGGCACAAAAAAAGCGGAGCCACGTGATGTGGCTCCGCTTGATTGTAGAGAAGTGCTTAGTACTGGCGTGAACCGCGGTCGCGGTCGCCGCCAAAAGAACGGCCTCCGCCGCCACCGCCACCGGAACGGGGGCGATCTTCACGAGGACGGGCTTCGTTGACGGTCAGGTTACGGCCTTGGAAATCCTTGCCTTCAAGGGCACTGATGGCTGCATTGCCTTCCTCGGCGTTGCCCATGGTGACAAAAGCAAATCCGCGGGATCTGCCTGTTTCGCGGTCAGTCACAAGACCGACTTCAGTGGGTTTGCCGAATTGACCGAATAGGTCGCGTAATTCGTTCTCGGTAGCGTTAAAGGTGAGGTTGCCTACATATAGTTTCATGGTGGTGTATTTGGTTGTGACGAAATCAGATCATCAAAGCCGTTCCCGAGAACCGGGTTTCAAATCACCGCTGAGAAACTCAACTGACAATTTACCACGCAACGAATCATTAAAAGTCGAACACTCTTATGGTGCTCCCTTTCTGAGATAGCGCAAGAGAAACTCTCAAAAATCGTGATGCCGGATGAATATTCCCAAGGATTTCATTCGCGAAATTAACGCCAACAGAATACTTTGTATGAAGATTGACTCAGACAGCCCATTCCATTTCAAAGTTTGATAGCACCGACGAGATGCCGGTTCATCTCTGCTAACAATGGGCCTTGGCACAAAAAACCGTCAGAATCAGACGGCCGATCTCTGCAAGGAGCATCTGCGAGGAAGCTTTGCATCGCAGGGAGCGCTGGTGGAGGATTTTATCCTAGAGATCGAAGGATCGGGAAAATCCAGGGACATTCTGCAATGGGGTCAGTTCACGAATATGGATCGGAACCCGGCAGCAATGCTTTCCCGAATCGACGAGAAATTCAACCGATGGCTGAACGGGGACATTTAAACAAAAACATAGTTAGCCCAAACCAAACAGAGTAGTTAAAAACGACCATGGCCAAGATCAATTACGCATTCGAGAAGCGCAGGAAAGAAATGGAAAAAAAGCGCAAGAAGGAAGAAAAACTGAAGGCTAGGACAGAAAACAAGGATTCTGATTCCAGCGAAAGTCAGGAAACGGAATCCAAACCGGAGTAGTTCCTTTTTTACCGCCTTCACAGAGCACAGCATCCTGCGCTCCCTTAGGGTCGGTAAATACGCCCTTAGCTCTCAGAAGCCCGGGCAGTCGGATCGGGAACAAGCTCCACCTCGTGCAGAAGGCCGTAATCAACCGTGATCCGATGGTCGTCGATGTCGGTGTAGATCTCGACAAAACGCTTCCCAAAGTGAACATCCCGCCACGAGTAATGATGCTGACTCTGCACCGAGGCGGGAATCACCGTATCGATGCAGACGATGGATGCCATGATGCGGGCATCGCTCGTCTTCAGATCCTCTGCGGTCATCCCGTGCAGTGGGCTACTCTCGTCGATGACATGTCGGATGGTGAGAGCGGCTGGAAAAGTAATTAACCGGTCAAACTGGAGCTTCAGCGAATAAAAGATTCGCATGGTTTCCCCTTCCTTCAACAATTCATCACGGATGAACATCACGCGGAATTCTGCCTCGGCCATCGCCTGGTAGCGGAGATTGGCAACACGGAGCATCAGGGTCGGCTGGCCGTTAAAGTTCGAGATGACAAGTCGTTTACTGAACATCACCCGGGCTGTTGGTCGGGAGAATCGGATGAAGATGAGACCAGTGATCACGGCCATGCCAAACATGCCCGACATGATCTCAAACGTGGCGATGGTGTGTCCGTAGAGAGAATCGGGATAAAAGTGGCCGTATCCCACCGTGGCAAAGGTTTCCACACTGAAAAAAAAGGCATCGGAGAACGAATTCATTCCGTTGATGCACGGTCTTCCCAGATAATAAAGAAGAGAGAAGATGAGATTGATCACCAGGTAAATCCCGAGGATTAATCCCGCAAACTGCAGCCACCTCAGCCTCAACATCCAGTGATAGAGATCCCTCAGTCCACGAACGTCCACGTTGATTCGATGAAACTCAAAATCACCGGACTTCACCTTGATTGGGGAAGATTTTTTTGGCATGGGATTAATTGCGCTTGTCCCTAGTTTGCTGCATTAGGGCTGAGGCTCGGGTTTCAGATCCTGAAAATACTCGGGAACGAGGTGATCGATTTTAAAACCAGCGCCCAGATCATTTCCATTGATAATTTTAAGAACACGATGGGCGCGGTGCAATCGCAGGGCCTCTAAGCCGCTGAAAGGAGCCGTTATTACTCCGGGGCTGGAAATAGAGAGGGGCTTTGCCTGGCCAAAATATAAGGAGACGATGTGTTTCACCATAGCTCGGAGGGTGATGGATTGTGGGGTTGACTGATTAAGCATTGGCTTCGGCGCGAGGTACATCGCCTTTACTTTCTCTGAGATAAAGGTGACGGCACGATCTCCGGCGGAGACCAATCTCCACATCGCTGCATTCGCATTCATGGGGTCACGACTTGCGAGATCTTCCCAGAGTTTGGGAAAGGCACTATCCTCAACGAAGGGAGGAGTCTTCATGGTGGTCACTTCCAGATCGCTGATGCCCCAGGTTTGATGCTCCTGTGGGGGATCGTCGTAGATAGCGCTGAAATCGAGAACCAATGAATTGGAGGAATGTGGGAAAATTGCTTCCATAGGATAGACGCTGTCGTTCAGGAGTTCGGCGCGCATGGAGTATCCTCCATTTCTCGGGAAATTGAGGACATCTTTGATCTCCGCACCCGTCCAGTCGGGATTGCGTCCCCAGGGATATTCATCGGGAAAGGACTGTACATTGTTATTAAAGAAATTTCCCAGGTTACCAAAGGTGGTAAAGAAAAGTCGCTGCCCTCCCCGGACCTGCAATGACCAGAGATCTGGCCCCCAGACACGGCTGCTGCCATCCCATGATCCGATGATGTAGAGCTTAAAGCGCAATTTGACCCATCCGTGATCGGGAAGATTTGGCAGGGAGATCACCACCGGCTGTGGGAGAAATAGGCCGTGCAGTATTTTACCATTGCCTGGGGCTATGACCGTTGCCGGTTCAGACCAAACCTGAGTGTTTACTCCCGGTGGAGAGGCGATCTGATCCTGATAGAATACCTTTTCTCCCTCCGAATGCGCGGAGTCTGCGATTAGTTCGTGTGTAGTTAGTAGCAGCGAGCTGGTGAGAAGTATTCCGAGCAAGAAGGCGCGTCGTGGACTCATTGTTTTACTTGTCTTTTACCGGCACGACGAGTTGTGGTCCGGCGTTTATCGGGACATAGACGCGGTCTGCCCCCTTGATATTCTCGGCTTGAAGGTACTGGATGTAGAGGGGATTCAGGACAGCGGTGATTGAGGAGATGGCCTTGGCTTGTTCAAGAGCCTCTGCTGAGGCGTGGGCACCGGAGGCTTCTCCGTTCTTCCGTTCGATCTCGATATTTTTTTCTGCGATCAGTTCCTCGATGGCTTTTTGTTCCAGTGTCTGATTGAGAGCAACTTTTGCCGCGATGGCGACAATCACCTGCTGGGGAGGGGAGGCATTACCCATGACGACCGACATCACCTCGAAGGGGGTATTCTTGAGGAGATCTTTAACCTGTCCCTCAATATTGTGGGAAATTTCAGGGAGTGATTCATTGACATCGAGGCCGTTGTATTGCGCTACTACGGAGCGAGTGATGGTTCGAAACGGTTCCTTGATGAACTGGTTATAAGCCTGCTGGGCGATTTTGTCGGGATCGCCGGTCGCCTCCCATCCGCCGAACTCCTCCATGAATCGACGCACCGAAACGACATCCGGCTTCAGTCGCCAGACAATATGCGCCTGGCTGGAGAGAGGGAGCTTATCCTTGGCCAAGATGGCACTATCGGAATCAAAATCCTCCGAGTAGGTGAAGGGAGTGATGGAGACTGCCTGTCCCCAGAGGCGCCAGCGGAGTCCTGTGGAGGCGGGGCCGAAGATGACTTCCTTGAACTCTCCCTTGCCAAGGATCGGTTTGGAGTAGATGTAGCTGGCATAGCCTGCGGTGACACGGACATTGGAGAAGTTCGGAGCGAGAAAGAAGAGGGCGAATGCTGCGATGGCGGCAATTACCAGAAGGGGGAGAGGTGCTTTCTGCATTTGGAATGGGTGATGCAGGATCGGGTGGAATGCAAGAAGGAAGCACTGATTAAATCAGCGTTTCCCTCAATGCGTTGTGCATGGTAGGGAGATGGAGGTGAATTATTTCCGCCTGCTGCTTTGTTCCTTGTTGATCGTCTCAGCGATCCTAATTCCGTGCCTGTCACAAGCAGCAGATGCACCTGTGCAATCGCCGTCCCAAAGGCTGAAAGTGGCGGTCTTCGAGCGGCCACCCTATAGTTTCAAGGATAAGGATGGAAATTGGAGCGGGTTAAGTATTGAACTCTGGGCGCAGATCGCGGAACGGCTTGGCATTTCATACGACTATGTCGATGTGCCGCTGTCGGAGGTTTACCGGAGACTGCATTCCGGTGAGTGCGATGTTTCTCCAGCGAGCGTGATCACCGGGGAAATGGCCGATCAGGTGGAATATACGGAGCCGTATCTCTTCAGCCATGGTGCCGTGGTGACGGCCCATAAATCCTTCGCGGAGAGTCTAGGCACCTTTTATTCCTATCTCTGGAGCAAGGAGGTGATGGTCATCCTGATTTCCATGATCATTGGCATGGCGATTTTCAGCCTGATTCTCGTTTGGGTTGAGAGGAAGCATGAGAAAGGGCACTTCAATGGCCCCACCCTCAAAGGAATCGGTTCCGCTCTTTGGTTTTCTGCTGTGACCATGACCACCGTCGGCTACGGGGACAAAACACCCCTTTCGGCCACGGGCAGAATCATCACCTTTTTCTGGATGCTGGTCGGCGTCCTGCTGATCGCTCTTTTCACCGGGACAATCGCTTCCTCCATCACCATGGAGCAGATCCAGCACGGCATCGTTCGTTTTGATGATCTCTCCCGTTTTAAAGTCGGTTGTTACGCCGGTTCACGCACGGATCTCATGCTTAAAAGTCGGGGCATTCCAGCCGTGCGGTACTCGACTCCTGAAGCAGGATTCAGCGGCTTTTCCAGCCATCAAATCAATGCTTACGCCGGCGACTCCATCTCTCTGGAATATTGGATGAATAACATCGCTCCGGGAAAATTTCAGATCTCCATCATCCCGGATTCCGAGATGATCTACGCCTTTGCAACCAGGCCAGGATTACCGGAACTTTCTGAAATCAACAGAGAGCTGTTGAAAATCACCCTTGCTCCAGATTGGAGGGAAAAGGCGGAAAAATGGACCGGCCCACTCAGCTTCTGATGCGGCCACGGGCCGCAGGCTGTTAGGGGTTTAGACTGTAGGCTTTTAGGTCAAAAGACCGAAGCAACTAGCACCTCAGGATCTAACAGTCTAACAGACTACAGCCTAAACCCTTCGCCCTCCGGGCGATCAGAACTTCTTCTGTTGGGCGAGGGAGAACCAGTCGCCTCCTGTTCCTGGCTTCCCCGAGTCCTGGCGTATATGGCGGCTGATATCTCGCTGGCCACCGTCACCAGCGCGAGGTTTGTCCTGACGCGGTGTGAGGTCGACTTTGGTTTTGAGCGAGAGCGCGATGCGTTTGCGACCTAGGTCGATTTCAACGACAGTCGCCTGAACGCGCTGGCCGACTTTCAGGAAGTCGGCGGGATTTTTGACAAACTCGTCGCTGATCTGGCTGACATGGACAAGTCCGTCCTGGTGGACGCCGATATCAACGAAGGCACCGAAGGCGGTGACGTTGGTGATGATGCCCGGAAGTTTGAGTCCCGGTTGGAGATCCTCCATTTTCTCGACTCCCTCGGCGAAGCTGAAGGCTTCGAATTGCTCGCGGGGATCGCGGCCAGGTTTTGCCAATTCCGCGACAATATCCTTGAGCGTGGGTAATCCCACATCCGGGGTGACATAGCGGTCGAGTTTGATGGCTGCGCGCTTGGCAGGATCCTTGAGAAGGTCGATCACGGTGCAACCAAGGTCGGTCGCCATGCGGTCGACGAGTTCGTAGCGCTCAGGGTGAACGGCACTGGCATCAAGGGGGTGGGCTCCACCCCGGATACGGAGGAAACCCGCCGCCTGTTCGAAAGCCTTGGGCCCAAGTCCGCTCACCTTGAGAAGCTCGGCGCGGGACTTGAAGGGGCCGCTTGCGTCACGATGCGAGACGAGGCTGGCTGCTGTGCGGGAGTTGAGTCCCGAGACATACGAGAGCAAGTGACGGGATGCTGTGTTGAGTTCCACCCCGACTTTGTTCACGCAGGAGACAACAATATCGTCGAGGGAGCGCTTGAGCGCAGCCTGATCGACATCATGCTGGTACTGGCCCACGCCGATGGATTTCGGATCGAGTTTCACGAGTTCTGCGAGCGGATCCATCAGGCGGCGGCCTATGGAGACGGCTCCGCGCACCGTGAGGTCCAGATCGGGGAACTCTTCCCGGGCGACTTCGCTGGCCGAGTAAATCGAGGCACCGCTTTCGCTGACCACAACAATGGAAATGGAGGAGGGGAGCCCCAGCTTTTTGATAAAGGTTTCGGTTTCCCGCGACGCGGTTCCGTTGCCGATGGCGATGGCTTCCACCTTGTGGATGCGGACCATGTTGAGGATCGCCTCAGCGGCTTCAATCTCGTCGTTACGCCCCTTGCCGGGATAGATGACTTCGTTGGCAAGAAGTTTGCCCTGACGATCAAGGAGGACGACTTTGCAGCCGGTTCGGAAGCCTGGATCGATGCCGAGGGTGATTTTCTGGCCAAGCGGTGAAGCGAGGAGGAGTTCCCGGAGATTGTCCGCAAAGACACGGATCGCTTCCTCATCGGCTTTCTTTTTATAGAAGCCGCGGGCTTCCACCTCCATGGCAAATCCGATCAGTCGCTTGAGGCATTCCTCACAGGCCAGGCGGACTTGCTCGGAAGCGCGGGAGTTGCCACGAACGAAGAGCATGTAGAGACTGCCGAGGGCCTCGTTCTCGGGAGGAGTCAGTCGGAAGTAGAGAAAGCCTTCTGTTTCTCCCCGGCGCATCGCCAGGATACGGTGAGAGGGGGCTGTTGCCGCCGGTTCGCTCCAGTCGAAGTAATCCTTGAACTTCGCCCCTTCCTCTTCCTTGCCGGAGATGACCGTTGATTTGATGACTCCCTTGTTCAGGTAAAGACTCCGGAGTTGAGCGCGGGCCGTGGAGTCGTCATTGATCCGCTCGGCGAGGATATCGCGGGCTCCGGCAAGAACCTGAGCCACGGTATCGACACTCGATTTCTTGGCATCGACCTCGACGGAGTTCCCAACGAACGGGGCAGCCTCAGCCTCCGGATCGGTGGCCGGATCCTGGGCCAACAGGAGATCGGCAAGCGGTTCGAGTCCGAGTTCCCGGGCAATCGTCGCACGGGTTCTCTTCTTCGGTTTGAAGGGGAGATAGATATCCTCCAGGGAATTGAGGGTATTTGCCGCCTCGACCTTGGCGCGAAGTTCCTCGGTGAGGAGCTTGCGTTCTTCCAGGGATCCAAGGATGGATTCACGGCGTTTATCGAGCGTTTCCAACTGCTCGAGACGGTCTCGGATTTCGGTGATCTTGACCTCATCCAGCTCGCCGGTGCGTTCTTTTCGGTAACGGGCGATGAAAGGAACGGTCGCTCCTTCCTCCAGAAGGACGGCAGTGGCGGCGACCTGACGGGGCTGAAGGCCGAGTTCTCGGGTGATTTGAGCAAGGTGTTTTTCGATCATAAAAAGGCTGTAGGGATTTAGTCTATTAGGCTGTTAGGAAAAGTTGGGTCAGGTAGCTCTGACCTTTGATTGCTGATTTCCGACCTCTGGTTATCTGGGTGCCGGATTAAAGATGCGGAACCAGTTGCCTAGGTTTTTCTTCATGGATTCCGCAAAGCTAAGGTAGTTCTCGGTACGCTCCCCCCCTTGGGGAATAGCTGACAGAACGGCGGCGACGGAAAGCTCAGGAAGGTCGTAGCTGATCGAGCAGATGCCTGCGGCAGAGGCGTGATGGGCATCACTCGCGGCGGTTGCTGCAAGTCCGCGACGAGCGGCGTATTCGGAGGCAAGTTCGTTGAAACTGCGAAGGCTCACAGCGGCATTGAAGGTTTCCAGGGCATTGAGGGGAAGCTGGTCGAGAATTTCCGCCCGGATGCCTGCCCGGAATTTGTCAAAGGGATGGGGGGCGATGGCGATCCCCCCGCGTTCCTGGATAGCGGCGACTACTTCGATGGCGGGACGCCCTTTCATCTGCGGAAGGGTGGTGCCGAGGCAGAGGAGATGCCCGTCGGCTGTGGAGACTTCCACGCCGGGAATGACAAGAAATCCATCAACTGCCTCTCCATCCTCCCTGATAAGTCCCTTGCGTGCCAGATGCTCTACGGCATCACAGGTGTTATGGTCGGTGATGGCGATGCCGCTGAGTCCCCGGCGTTTGGCGGCGGCGATCATCGCCTCAGGGGAGGCGCAGCCATCCGAGGAGTAAAAGGTGTGCAGGTGCAGGTCGAAGCTATGGAGCATGAACGGTGTATTGTTGCGGCTGAAGCCCCCCGATGCCAAGCCCCCAAAAATGCCTGCTGGTTTTTACTTTGTGAGGGGGCACTTGGGGGATAAGAAGTAGTGATGGCGATAGCGTTCAAAGAATGGGCTCTTGTCTGTGATGCCTTGGGAAGAGGGGAACAGAGTCTGTTACTGCGCAAAGGTGGGATTGCCGAAGGAGTAAGGGGTTTCGGTTTTGAACACAGCGATTTCTTTCTCTTTCCAACCTGGTTTCATGCACAGGCGGAGAAGGTCAAAGGGGAGCATCTCGTTCTGCCTGAACAAGATTCGGAAAACGTGACGATCACTTACTCCGCCACCATCGAATGGAGTGGCCGCATAAACGACAAGGAGGCGGTGCACCGTCTCTCAGAGTTGCACGTCCTCGATGCCTCGGTGATCGAGGATCGGTTCGCTTACTCTCAGGGCAGGGAGGAATCTCCCGGGATTCATGTCGCCTTTGTGCGGATTTACCGACTGGAGCCTCCGGTCAGTCTGCCGATGGAGAGTCATTTTGGCGGATGCCGTTCCTGGATCGATCTCCCGGAAATCAGACCCGAGGCGCTGGTTTCTGTTCTCAGTGATGAGGAGCATGAACGGCGCCGGGCAGTTTTTTCGGAGCTTTTGGGTGTGCAGGTTTAAGGAAACTTGGCTTTGCACGACTGCGAAGCTGGATTTTCTTTTTCCCCGCCCTATCATGCCGATCCATGAAATACATTTTCGTGACGGGTGGTGTGGTGAGTTCTCTCGGCAAGGGGTTGGCCGGAGCTTCTCTTGGAACGTTGCTGGAGCGACGTGGACTCAGGGTGACGCTGCAGAAGCTTGATCCCTATCTGAATGTCGATCCGGGAACGATGAATCCTCTCCAACACGGGGAGGTTTATGTGCTGGCCGACGGTGCCGAGACGGATCTCGATCTCGGACATTATGAGCGCTTTACCAAGTGTGTCCTGACGCGTGAGAACAATCTGACAAGCGGTCAGGTCTATGAGACCGTCCTCTCGAACGAGCGCCGTGGCGATTACCTTGGCAAGACGGTGCAGGTCATTCCCCACATCACCGACGAGATCAAACGCCGCATCCGAAGTTTTGAGCGAATAGGCAACGCGGATGTGCTGATCACGGAGATCGGAGGCACGACGGGAGATATCGAAGGGCTGCCCTTCCTGGAGGCGATTCGTCAGTTTATCCTCCAGGTGGGACCGCAGAATGCGATCATCCTCCATGTCACGCTCGTTCCCTTCATCAAGGCGGCTGGCGAACTCAAGACCAAGCCGACGCAACAGAGCGTGGCGAAGCTGCGTGAGATCGGACTTCAGCCACAGGTGCTCATTTGTCGTACTGAAAAACCCCTGGAACTGGAGGTTCGCGAAAAGCTCTCGCTCTTCTGTAATGTGCCCCTGGATGCCGTCATTGAGGCGATCGATGTCGATCACTCCATCTATGAATTTCCCTTGATGCTTCAGGCCGAGGGGTTGGATGAGAAGGTCTGCAAATTGCTGGGGCTCGACACCCCTCCCGCCGACATGAGTGGCTGGAAGAAGATCGTGAACTCCATCATCAATCCTTCACGGCGTGTGACGGTAGCCGTGGTTGGAAAATATGTGGAGCTTCAGGATGCCTACAAGAGTATTTACGAGGCACTCTGTCATGCCGGAGGGGCCAATGATTGCGGCGTTGATCTTCAGATTGTGGATGCGGAGGAGATCGAGCAAGAGGGAGCCGAAAAATACCTGGCCGGCGTCAACGGCATTCTCGTTCCCGGTGGATTCGGGGATCGTGGCACCGAAGGGAAGATCATGGCCGCCCGCTATGCCCGCGAGCAGAAGATTCCCTTCCTTGGGCTCTGTCTCGGAATGCAGATCGCCTCGATTGAGTTCGCCCGCAATGTGTGCGGCTTGGAGGGTGCCAATAGCACGGAGTTTGAGCCTGCAACGCCGCACCCGATCATCGCGCTTCTCGACGAGCAGAAAAAGGTGACGGAGAAAGGGGGGTCGATGCGCCTTGGTTCCTGGCCCACAGTGCTCAAACCCGGATCGCGGGCCAACTCCATCTACGCTCATACCGAAATTGCAGAGCGTCACCGTCACCGTTACGAGTTCAACAGTGCCTATCGTGAGCAGATGGAGGCGAAGGGGTTTGTGATCTCGGGCACCTCCCCTGACGGCACCTTGGTCGAAATCATTGAGCTTCAGGACCATCCTTGGTATGTTGCCGTCCAGTTCCACCCCGAATTCCTGAGCAAGCCCGACTCTCCACATCCCCTATTCAGAGAATTCGTCGCTGCCGGCATTCGTTAATCCCCCCGTTAACCCCCCAAAACACAATGCAACAAGACCTTGAACGCATGGTCGAATTTGAATTCGTCCGCGCCACCGAAAATGCGGCCCTTCACTCGATGCAATGGATGGGTCGAGGGAACAAGGAAGAGGCCGACGCCGCTGCCTGCGATGCCATCAGGGGGGTCTTCGATCTTGTGGACATCCGGGGTGAGGTCGTCATCGGCGAGGGGATCAAGGATAACGCGCCGGGTATTTTTCTTGGAGACAGGCTCGGACGATGGGGCGACAAAGCCCCCCGTTTTGACATCGCTCTCGACCCGATCGACGGGACAAGCAACATCTCAAAAGGGATGCCCAACTCCATTTCCGTCATGGCTGCCGTGCTGGTACCCGAGGAAGAGGAGCGGAGCATGGTCAATATTCCAAGTTTCTATGTGGAGAAGCTTTCCTATGGCGGTCGGATCGCCCGCTGCAT
>Ga0302280_1003372_pt1 | contig 11608 bp, 10 predicted proteins | sample III_Fen_E1_1_FD_198771 | JGI IMG/M metagenome (GOLD analysis project Ga0302280, IMG submission 198771) | Peat permafrost microbial communities from Stordalen Mire near Abisko, Sweden - III_Fen_E1_1 | ecosystem: Environmental > Terrestrial > Soil > Wetlands > Permafrost | place: Sweden: Abisko...
TTTCCTCAAGCAAGTATAGTTGTTTTTCCACTAATCAAGCTCATTCGGATCAGAACGCTCATTTTGCATTTTTCTAAGTTAAGCTTTGTTGATTTCTTTATCTAAAATGTGAGCGTCCTCCAATAATAAGTCAATTTGCTTCATCATAAGACCAATAGAAGAACTATTATACTGTTCTATAGTAAAGATGTTTTGAGGAGCGTACAGTTTTATGCTAAAATAAGGGTTCATACTGATTAGCTTCTGATATTTTTTCCTATTTTTGAGAATTTATTCCTTTACTTTATCGTTCATCTCTTCAATCTATTTTTTACTGATTGGGCTGGATGTTTTTTGTCTTTTCCTAATCTCTTTAATTTAATCATCCCCTTTGAATTCTGCTTACTTCTCAGCTATTTCGTCACTAGTAATTTGCAATGAAATTTATTCAGCTTCGATCATAGTGGATATAGTAGCAAAAGAGGAATTATAAATAAAATTTAACAAGTTTGTTAGGCTAAATATTGATAATGTATTACTGGTTTTAATACAGATTACCGTTTTTGCAAAATTAAAAGCATCTTTTTTTGCTAAAAACTTATGGGCACATTCTGTTTTAAAAAACCGTAATTATTGACAGTCTAATACTGACCAGAAATCATTTTGATAATACATTAAAATTATGAACAAATCAAAATTCATCTGTACGATTAAGGGTTTCTCCTTACCATTATTCAACTCCATCGTTCTCATAGACATCAGCATCCTATTAAATTTTTCCAATGCTATTGGCAAGCATATAATCACCCTTAAAGAGTCTTTACACCTCCTTACCTTCTGTAGATTCATCAAATATAAGTTCAAATCGATTTTCTTCGAGAGCATTATCGTTGATAAAATTTTTCTTTGTGGCTGGCCATTCCTCAGGGGGTGGAAAAAAGGGGTCGACACATATTCTATATAAATAGGAATATACTGAAATGTATTTTAAACAAGAGTTGGAATAATTTTGCTCAAGAGGGGGCAGCTTAACTCCAAGCAAGGATTTGTATTGATTTAGATCAACCAAGGCTTGAGATCATTATCAATCATAAAATCCATTCCTAAAAGTTCAAAGTTATGCTGCTTTCTCTTCTAATCCAAACTTAAGTAGGTGGCTTTCACTGCATTTACGCAGAGCTATTTCATCTCTGGTAAAATTTTACCATAGAATAGATTCTTTTATTATCTTTGCTTTAAAGTTTTGTCGAGGTATGACTGAAATCGTTAATAGGATATCTTATTGCCTTTTTAATATTTGCCGTATTCGTCAGAATGCTGCTGAATAGCATCGTTAGTGAGATGGACAAACATGTTCGTTCCTCTTTTCAAACTGAAAACAGCCGAAGCTGTTCGAATGTAACCTTCTGGATACCAGTAGGCTTTTATCATTCCATTGAAACAAGTCAGTAACAAGTAGTGTCTAATATCAAATTTCCTGTTTTTATACAGTAACGGCTTTTCAATATATTTTTGCAGAATAAAAGTTCTAAGGTTGCCGTCATTGCTTTTTTCCTTTGATTTGAGTCTTATTAGAATATCGTCAAGTGAGTGGCAAACTGTAATACCATTTCCTCGATTACTAAACTATCCCGGCTTTAGGATCCAAATATTCTTTTAGTCTCCTCTTTTCTTCCTTTCCTCGAGTTGATTGTAGTAGGCTATAAAATTTTTATATTCCGGGTCTTCAATGCCTTTAGATACATGAAAAGTTACAGGTAATGCATCAAAGATATTTTCACCCTTCAGCTTATATAATTTTTTCATATGATAAAATAAGGCTTTTTTATTCCCTATAAAATAATTGTGTTCTAGATGGTTGTGTATTACTAATTTTCTGGAGTTCTATATTCTTGTGATGCTTTTTTTTGAAAGAAAACCTACCCGCTTTAGATATGTCCTTTCATTTATTGTCATTTCATTTTTAGCGTTACGACTGACGTGTGATATCCAATTACAAAAATCTACACTGTTGAATATTTTAGTATGGAAGTTTGCCTCGTTCCATTATTCAAGATCTTTGGATAGAATAGGGTTAGATTCCTCCTCATTGTTAAAATAGAGTAAATCCAAACTTGTCTAAGATGGTGATTGAAATTATTTAAAAATAGAATTTATTTTTAGCTGTGTCCATACAAAATTGCAGTCCTCATATTTTTAAACTATGTTCCACCAAAATCTTCTCTTTAGTATGCTTTTCACCATGTTAGAATTATTCCCAGGGCCTACATAAGCCTTATAAATAGTATCTTCAGGTGTTGATTTCACGAATAAACCATTAGCGTAGTTGATCTTCCATATAAAATCGACATAAAATAGAATTTTTTCTTTATTCTTCTCTTGAATGCTCATCTTTTCGGCCATTCCGCATACAAAGGGTTCTTTTTTGCTGAAGGCTTTGCTTGCAGGGATAAAATCTTCGATAATGATTTTATTTTGAAGATTAATTGTTGCGTTTAGACTATAGATCCTTTCTCTTCGTTTTTAAGTTGGGCTTAGTGTAGATAGGTCTGTTTTCTGTTCTTCAAATATTTATTTCTTCGTCTTTTTTATTTTAAACACTTCTCTTTCTGTATTGGATGCTGGCAACTTCTGCCTTTTTGGTAAAAATGTTGCAAACTACTTTGAATCTTATTGTATTTTGATGGTTGATTTCATCTGTTGCTTCATGTTGTCCATGACAATTGTTTATAGTTATATATTTTACAGCTTTAGCACTTCCTTAACTTTCTTTCTCAATGTTTTCTCCTTCTCCTCAACGATTTGGAGAGGTTTAACCTCTTTGGTGATGATAGTATTTGAATAGTCGACTTGTCGAATGCTTTGTGGTGCAATGGTCAGAAAGGTATTCTTTTTGCGTAGTTATTAATTGATTTTAATATAAATATCGCGGATATAGCTTTTATATGCATTTTTCTTATTATGATATATTTTTTAAGCAGTCGAATCTAATCCTCTTCTACTCAAATCAACGCTTTCTTTAGCTTTTTTAATTCTTTATAACTCCACCCTGTGGCTTTAAGATTTACCCATTGTGGGTTAATGTTTTGCTGAGTCGATTTAATGCTTACTGGTGTTCTGAATAAGACTATGATTGATCTTAAAGGCTTTACGATTAGAGTGGTGTACAGGGACGCTAAGAGTGAATATTTAATCGTAAATATGTTGTATTTTATTGCTGTTCGAACCCTTGAACATTAATATAACTAATAACTGGGCTATGAAACAAAGGGTATAATAATTTGTTCGAATAATTGTAAAAAACAGCCTTAAAGCATTATTTTGTTATTGGTTAACTCTTTTTATTCACATTGAGATGGAGATAAATAACTAAAACTTATTGAGTATAAAATAATAACTTTTATAAATTAAAAATCAAGAGATTATCAATTAATTAATTATCAAAAATACATTTCGACGATCAATCTATAAATTGCAGCCTTCTTTGTCAAATGAAAGATTTTACCATTAGTAGTAATTTAATAATCTTAAGTTATCATCTAATTAATCATTTAAAATGTCATTAAATGAATGGTCCGTCCTCGAAAAAGGAGTGGGCTTCGGTGGAATTTAAATCATATATATTCGTGAACAGATGAGTTCAGAAATATCCATGAATATCGGCGAGGATCTTTCCAAAGCAGCTATCAAGATTTCTAAAGCCTTGCGCTGTGCTTTAGGTCGTGGACACTGGCAAGTCATTCTCATCAAAGGCAAACATGCTAAGAAATTTGCTTGCAGTTGCAACTATTACTGTGTATTGCAAAGGAAAGATGGACTTAGAGCTTATGTTTGGCTCAACAGAATGGTAAGTTGCAAATTAGAGAGGTTACCGAATTGGAGTTTGAGCATATGCCCAATTGATCAGCGAATGCCAAACTAAACTATAATATCTAAATAATACGATACTTTTCAGGCGAATGCATTCACTAGTAGTTAAATTTATTTTGCTGCTGAGAGGCTTGGCTAAATTATTCACTTAATTTATAATTTTTGATTAAGATTATAAAATTATTAATGAGTCGAACTAGAAGCCGCTTAGGAAGTGCAGCCATTACAACACCCGACCATGGCTTCAAAAAACAAAAGATAGAAATTCTTGCCCCTATTTATGACAAGGTAGAATTGCTGCGGCAATAAATGCAAGGAAAAAATGACATCAAACAAACCTCACAACAATAATTCTACTTAAATTCATACAAAACACAACAAATATTTATGCCAGTAGATCGAGGAAGTTAAATTAAAACAAAGCGTTAAAATTTTCAATCAACTCGATGTTCCAGTAGCAGTCATTTCAAAGACTTAAAAAGCACTAAGACTCAATCTGATTGGAAAGGACACAGCAGAAACCGCACCAAAAGTTTAATAAATTTTTTATCGAGTCATAGGGATAGAAAGATAATTAAGAATTTGAATATTCAAAAGAACCAAAGCAGAAAAAACTCATAAATATAGACTGACTCTGCCAGATAGCGTGATGATAGATTCTAGCCTATGGGGGAGGAGTATAAAAAATAAAAATATCTTTAGTCCATCAGATCAGAAACTCAAAGTTTGAGTTCCTCCAGAAATTAATCATCATTACAGTCTTCAAAAATAGGTCTTAATAAAAAGGAGAGCAGAAAATATTTAAGGAAGGGGACTAGAGTTCGTGAAATTCTATTGAGACAGTTGCAAACCCCTGAGGAAAGGGCTTCTAGCTCATCAACAATGACATATCTAAAAGACTATGATCAATGGGTGCCTACTGCTTTAGTTGAGTAGCGAAAATAGGAATTATAGAATTTTATGAATATCATATATGGAAATAAGAAGGCCAAATGCGGGGAGGAAGTGAATCTATAAAAAATAAACATCATCTATCTGTGAGTTGAGTAAGCCCTAATTATTTTATTATTTTTTGATTTATCACAAATAATCGATACCAATCGACTTCGCATTTTACTATATTTGATACCTCCTCCTATTTTTGAAGTTGTCTATACATCTATTTATCAAATATAAGTCCTAAAATTCATGTTGAATCAAATACTCTTAAGGTTGCAAAAGAACTTTTAGTCAAATTTAAATAAACGTCACACTATCAAAAATTAAAAAATGAAATAAAGAAGTCCAAAGGCGAGTGAGGGAATGAAATTTGTTTTACTTGATTATCCCATTATTTTGATGATTTTATCAAATTTATTTTTTTGATTTAAATCTGGATGGAATAAAGATCTGTGCGGGCCGAAAAAAATAAACTTGTTTCGACTTGTCATTGCAAATGAAATAATTATTGCAAACAACTTCTTTACTGAAGTGGTAAATTGTTAGCTACAAGCTGCAAAAGGAAAGCGTAAAACCCAGTGCAATACTCCTACTGCTGTAAATAATTGAATTCTAAAAAATAAATAAAGCAAGCCAAAGCAGAGTATGGTAAATTTGTATTTCCGTATCAAATCTTCGTTTCCCAATACAATGTCCCAAGGAGAGTGATAGTAGAAAGCACCAAAATAAAAGATAATAAATTAATGATTACGGTAGAATTAATGAAGTTCTAGCCAAATCCTAATTCTGAAAATGCAAAGTTTTTTAGTTTATCATTAGATTTTCCATAAAAATAAATAGAACTAGTTGTTTAGTGAGAAGACAATAACGGATGAATAACGTTTATAATATTGAGAAATAGAAATCAAAAAAACAAGAGCATAACGATGTTTAACAACACAGAAAATGGGAATAATCATTACGAACAATATAAGAAGTGAGTGAGATATGCTACATTCTAAAACACCAATGGAGCGTTAATTATCATTTCTGAGAATGATCATATATAGACATTTATCACTCTTGTTTAATAATTTAAATAGAGTTTAAACTATGAACAATAACGATAACATTAAATAGCCCTCTATCGCCAGTAATCTCTTCGAAGAACGCTAAAATTATGATATTCCACCTTCATCTGAACGCTTTCCGGTAGAATCTTTAGAAGAATCAAATAGAAAATCAGCTTAACTCAAAGAAAAGACCACATAAACCAAGCATTAGACCTCAAAAACAAACAACAAGCATTTTAATCAATCAAGTTAGCCATAAATATCACACTCATCAAAACATAATTTTCAAAAACACACTGTCATCACAGTCAAAAAGCTTGCCAAGCGGCTCCCAGATCTACTTGGAGCATCTGCTCCTGAAAAGGTAGCTCTTCAGATGTGGAATATCTTTTTATCTTCAGGAATCAAATCTAAAAAGATCCTTGTCATTCTTTTTGGTAAGGCAGCCCTCCATGAATAAAAATATAAGGACCTTCTCAAGAGCTTTTTCTTCGGTGAGATCTGCAACTATGAATAAGGGTTAGTTCGCATGGCTCAGACTATCCTTCGAACGAAAATTTTAGAGTATCTGAGAGAGGAAGTGATGAGAGCCAGTATTTGGAGTAATCGACACATTCAACACAAGGAGGAATTCATAGCTTATTTCTGTGAGTTTATAAATACCTTAAGGCAAGGACCCCTTATTAAGTTTCGCATCAACTCAAAGACCAGTAAACACATTGAGGAGCGTATTCGTACTGCTGAGAGCCTTCAAGAAGGTAGGAGGAAACCTATAAAACAGACTGCTCCTACTCTCAAGTGATTTACATGGCCTTTGATACTATTAATGGAGGGATTATTATAACGAATAAGATCATAAAAAACAATTCGAAAATTAAATTTGTAATTGTACAGGTTTTTTTATCAATGAAAAGTTGTTTAGTTTTGCAAACAGAAGCTAACGATAAAGAATGAGGTCAAACATTGACGCCTCACAATATAATTTAATAAATAGAGCAATGTTAGCTTTCAAATTTAGTTTAAGGCTCCTGACTCTATAAATATTCTTTTTATCCAATGGAGATAAAATAGGGTATTAAAGGATTATATAGATTTTTTTCTTATTTAAAATAACTCAATTCTTGATTTATTCAATGATAGACGATCAATAGTTCATGACCAATCAAAATAACCGTTCACCTTATCAAAATATCAATGGCAATCCTTCGCCTACTCACTACAACCCTTCGACCTATTCGCTATAATCTCGTAAGAAATTTCAGTCCCAAAACTGGCGCAATATCCTCCATCCCTAAGTTGAGTAGATATACAATAAGATAATACGTGGAGACAAAGTTAATTGGGGAATAGGAAAGTTACAATAAAAGGAGGAGATTGTAAAAGAATCTAGATAGCAAGAAAATGATCCTTTTAATTCTAAAAAAGAATATGAAGAGAAAATTTTGTTATTATAGGAACAGAACAACAGTCTAAAGGAAGAGTTGTACTACTTAAGAGAAGCTCTTTTAATTAATTTTAAAGGCAAAAAGGAGTAAAAATGATTCTATATCCTTTTAATAAGCTATGGATTGTTGGATGTTTGTTCAGCAAATGATACATTTCAAAGGAAATAAGATATTTATACAATAAATCGAGATCATTCTATCGAATGACTAAGAAAATATCATAGAATATTATCAAGACATGTGATAATTCTTTTGAACAGATCATACTGATAATTATTTGTTCTATTTTAAATATAAATCATAGAATAGTCTCTTTAAATATTTTTTTACCATACACAAAACGGTTAGTCTTTGCATTTAAAACCACCGCAATTATCATCAGCAAGCAGCCTGCCCATCCTCCTGGCCATATCATTAATCCCATACCTATTAAGTACAACCAAAATGCTAGAGAGTGCCATTTATTAGCAGAGTATATGCTTATTAGTCCCACTAACTGCAATATGAAGCCTAAATAATTCAGAATCGGCACAACAAGAGTCAGTGGAAGCGAAAAGGAGGAGAGAATAGAAGTGACTGTCGAAATATAAACTGAAGTGCAGGCACCACCTGAACAGATGCTCAGAGGCATCGATAGAGAAGAGAAGATGTTCAGTAAGACTTATTTTACTACAGAACTAGCCGCCTTGTGCCTGTGGTCCACTATCGAGTAGAAGACAAAAGCTGCCATAGATGAGGCAAGCAGAAGAAAGCATTTTCTATGTCTTACTAGCCACTTATTATCATCAAACCCTGCTCCTTACATTCCGCCTTCATTTTTAACCACCTTTGTGAGCACCAAGAAGAAACAGAGCAGCAGAGTATACGAAATTATATATTTTGCTCTAAGCACACCTCGATGTGTGCTGAGGAGATGATAGGCCTATGCCCCGAAGACGAGGATAGAGGGAGATAGTGCCCAAAGAAAGCTGAAAACCAGCTCTTCCTTGATATAGGCATATACAAGGCATAATGTAATCAGATGCATGCCCATGGTCAAGGCTGAGAGTCCGTCTTATAATGCCATATAAATCAGATTATAACTTATCAATAAATTAGGTAAATTCTCTGGATTGAATTTAGCAGTATCTTTTTGATTTTGCATATTTTCAATAAATTAACCTATTTATGGACAGATTTTGGCTGAAATTAATAAACAGATGATTTTGATAGAGTTTTTCTGTATTTTAAATAAGGATGGATCTAACAGACAACTAATTGACCCTCTGGAAAGAGCTTGGCAGTCAATTATCAGCTCCACCTGATTTACGTTAACAGGCACTAACTTTCTATACACATTACCATGCTCAAGAATCTTGGTCGCCCTAAAAGACATGCCTAGTTTTGAGGGTGGCTTATTTTCTCAGTGAAAAAGCTCAACTCCTTTTTGATGCAAAAGTATGTCATGCTAAACTCAGGGTCATCGAATCAGAGGAATTGCTTTATCAGCTAATACTATCTTGAGAGACCACCCTCAGCATGAAGAGTTCCTATATCACCTAAAGCAGATGCTACGGACAGTTCCAATCCCTGCCCACGCCGACAATCTAGAGTAAGAAGTTACAATATTTTCTAAGCAAATGTCCTTCTCACTTACTTTTCTGTCAAAACTACGCACTACTCTGAAGCGGATTCGAGTGAACCAAAAAAATGAATCCTCAGCAGATTATTCTTAAGAATTACAGAAGATTTTATGGCTTATTTTCGTAGATTGCCGTTATGAGCTGTGCTTTGGATTGGATATAGTCACAAGTACCTGCTTATTAAGCTGCGTGTTTTGCTTCTTTTTGGTCGAAAAATATCGATAAGAGGGAGTTTTCTCAATTTATTTTGAGCTCGACGGAGAAGGGACTACACTAGGTAATGAGGAGGAAGATTTAACCCAAATCATGCAGGGATATTTTCATATTAAAGACTCAGCTTCTTATTAGCATACTCAACAGCAATTCAAACAATATCTAGCAAATTTATCCCAAAGTTTGGACATACGACGACCTTTTTCGCAACCTCACATGCAAAGAAACATTTATCTACTTCAAAGGAGTTATAGCAAACGCATTAACGATGATCATCTTGATTAGAGTACCTTTATTAGAAACTGCATCACCAGCAATAAAACTCCTGTAAAAATGACACCCTTTGGGCGAAGACCTTTGATGGCACCGAGAAATATGTCCCTGATGGCACAACGCATCCTTACTTACGAAATGACTGAAGATCAAATTGAAAACAAAGTCTCCGGCGAAAACAAATAAAATTAGGAAGGATTGAAAGTAATTAAATTACTGAAGAATCAACCGACTCCAAAGGGAGTTTTGATTAGAGCTACTCCGATGAGCGAAGCTATGGAAATGTATAATTGGCTCTATGAAAAATCAAATCGTTTCTCCATTTCCAAATAGGATTATTTTATCATATAGTAGACTCTCAGTTGTTGTCTCAAAGCAGATGACCCAAAGATAAATATATTGCACACTCAACTTGCTGGTGGTCTATGGAAATAAACCTTGCTCCATGAGAGATAATAAGAGGATATTACTTAGGCTTTGCTCTTTGTATCAGTTCACTTGACTTGTCATGTGCTGAATGCACCACAGTATGACCTAAAAGAATCGATGAATAAAACAAATTAGAAGGCTGGAATCATTTGGAGAGCATTAGACAAATTGTTAAATTTTGATAAAAATATGCCATTAGCACTCAAACTCTATCTATATGGTTTGTAGTAAAGCTTTATTAACTCTAAATTGTGGGATGATGCTGAGTTAGTCGAGCAAATCTCTTTAGGAACTGAAGGCAAATAACAACGATTATTTAAACGAGTTTTGCATCAAGCAGCCCTATAAATTCACTTTGTGTCCAATCAACTATAATTTTCATAATAATCTGAGGATTCAGCATTCCTTATCTTGCAATAATCCCTTAAATCAAAAGAAAAAATGCTTCTTTATAGGTCCTTAAGTCATTTAGTGCTGTGCTCCATCTATGCAGCTGCCAGAGTTGTGGAATTTTGTACCAAATTCAGTCATATTTTGCAAATTTATAAGACTGTTGTCGGTGTCAGCACATGCCACTACTAAAATTTAGTGAATTAAGTGCTCATTCTAGGCTAAAAGGGATCTATAATCACCTTTTACAACGAAATATTTGTGCCTGAATTAAAACCCTTTCTGAAACTCATACGAACTAAGAATGTGTAATTTTCCTATAATTTAGGGAAGAATTGAGCGCAGGAGATACTTTAATTAATTCTTCTATTCGAAAAATCATGCCGAAAGGAGCTAGTAGCCTGCTAACGCCACAGATGGCAAGCTACTTTGCATATAACTAGTCACCGATCCTGCGTCCAAAATTGAGAGACATATCGCACCTAAGTGCCTCGATTAATACTGCTTGGAAGGAACACCATTATAGTTTGCAGGATATCTCTGCCAAATGTAAAAATATGTTGATGCAGTTGGCAAATCCAGTGTTGCAAATACGTTAAAGGACACTCGAAAGATCAAGCGCTGATTGTTTTTAATTAATGCAAGATCTTCAAATTTAAGTAGTTGATAAATGAAATTCCTGTCCTTCCTCCATCATCAGTATATATTTAACGTTTTCATATTATTTACGCTTTTTCACGAAGGTCAAATTTATTGTGATTATAAGTCAAATCAAATTTAAATTTAAACTTATCTAAATATAGAATGGTTCTTGTGGAAATTGTTAGAAGGATTTATCTAAAATAAATAGGACTATTGTGATTATTGTAAATATTTATCTTATAATTTATGGAAAGTAAAATTATTGTTAGTCGTTCGGTAGTTATCGATCCCTTTTTTAAAAAGAACATGGTCCAAAACTACGAAAAACACAAACTAAAGCTCGAGGAAATAAAGACCCGCAAAACTTCTCTCAATCTCAATGAACCCGAAAATTTAAAAAATAGAAAATTAAGCGTAGCTAAGGTGCAAGATTAGTTCAACCCTCACAATAACAATCATAAATCTTTAATCAACCACATCAAGACCATTATGACTCGGAAGGGAGAAAGTTTTCAATAAATTAGAATGTATAAAAATTCATACGTTGAAAGGGAAAAAAAGGAAGTTGAGAAACGAAACAAACTGCTATATGACAAAATCAACGAAAATAAAGAGCACAAACTCACTAAAAAATAACTGAAGAAACAATTTGTTGCCTACGAGTCTCACAAAAATTTATTGCGGAAGGTAAAGTACTAATCCTAAAAGCCAATTGGAAGGAGGCACAAATCTCACTCTTCTCAATAATTTCATC
>Ga0302280_1003373_pt1 | contig 11606 bp, 14 predicted proteins | sample III_Fen_E1_1_FD_198771 | JGI IMG/M metagenome (GOLD analysis project Ga0302280, IMG submission 198771) | Peat permafrost microbial communities from Stordalen Mire near Abisko, Sweden - III_Fen_E1_1 | ecosystem: Environmental > Terrestrial > Soil > Wetlands > Permafrost | place: Sweden: Abisko...
TAACTTTTTGAATTTTATGTGTTTGTAGGGTCATTCCGTACTTATTCCTTATTTTGTTTTAATAGTCTACCTTTTACTGCTTAATTATACACTAAATTTGGATATTTTTCAGTTTGCATAACTCTAAAATTTTGGTAAAAAAACACTACGAGTTTTAATCATAGCGTTTTTAAATTTATACTTAGAGTTAAGATTAAACGATTTTTTTCTGCTCTTTTTGGAATTCCAAATATGAATAAATCGTCAGGAAAATCGCGGTGATTATTATGGCTATAATCATAAACCAAACTGAATCCTTTGAATCTAATAAGGCAAAGATTATGGTAAGTGCGCCAATGACTTGAAAAAGCATACCTGCCAAATTATTGGTTTTAACCCAAACTACGTCTGATGATAAAGTCCAAGGAGTGCGCACACCGACAAACCAATTCTTTTTTACGCTCTTGATATATCTGCCGATAAGGATCAAAAGTAAACCGACAAAGATAGGCGTAAACAAAGAAATATTGACGGCGTATCCTAAATTATATAATCCGATTTCCAAAAAAATTAAAAAGAAGAAAAGCGAGACGATATCTCTGATTGCCAAGAACGGTCTTTGGAATGAATGATACTTTTCCTTCTGTGGGTCTATAACCGGAATAATTATAAACAACAAATAAAGTCCTATTAAAAAGGCTGAGCTTAAAAATGCGCCCCAGAACTTTCCTATATAGCCATTTGGTTGTCCTAGGTAATTCCAATGGCTAACGATTACCGTTGGAAAATGCGCATAGAAGTACAGGCCGGATAATATAGAACAGATTATCAAAAGCCAAACTTTCCATTCTGTCCTAAAATTCATTTTTATTGGATAGCTCATATATTAAAATTATTTATTAGTTGTATTATTTTTTTAGACAAACCTTGTTATCAGAAAAATCGCCAATAATCCCGCCATTGTTAAAGCTATTAATTTAAAGGAGCTGTGTTTACTGTGAGCCTCGGGAAGGATGTCGCTCGCTCCAATGTACATGATAAATCCTGCAAAAAAGCCTAAGTATAGAACTAAGAAGTATGGCGGAAATTTATAAAACAATGTAGAAACTACTCCAAGAATCGGAGTAATCGCGTCCAGAAGCAAAAACCACTTAGCTTTTTTATCTGGGTTGTTATTTGAAAGCATAAGAGAGACTGTATTCATTCCATCGGTAAAGTCGTGCGATATAACCGCAATGGCCACCAAAAGACCGACTGCTGGGCTGGCTTGAAATCCAACACCTATACCCACACCGTCCATAAAACTATGTCCTGCCAAAGCCAATGCTGAAATAATGCCAACATGCGGATGGTGGTGATGATCCGCATATTCATCTTCGTGGGCATTGTGTATAAGAATAGTTTTTTCTAGTGTATGGAAAATTATAAAGCCCAAGACAAGCGCAATCATCGGACCGGTTGGACTGAAGTTATGTTCCTTTATCTGTCCGATTATCTCCGGCATTATGTCAAAGCTGAAAACACCAATAAGAATACCGGCGGCAAAAGCCATTATTGAATGGAGTTTGCTCTTATGTTTTAAGGAGAATAAACCGCCTAAATATGTCGAGAAGAATGTCGCAATAGAGAGTAATATGACTTCCATGTTTTTATAGGATATTAAGAAATTCTAAATAATTTAATTTTTGATTTTACACCTTTGCAAAGATTCACGGATGACTTTGATACTTTGAAGTATTTAGCCAATTCTTCCGCTATGGCAATATTTGCCTGACCCTCTATCGCCTTTGCTGATGTATATACATGTAGAATATCTCCACGCTTTTCTATTCTTGGTTTTTTAGAGGCGGTATGGGCTTGTATCTGTAATATCGGCATTAGCTTTCGATATGAACATCCTCAACTTTTGCATCTTTTGCATCCAATGAAAAACTGATAAATTCAGCAAGCTCCGCGGCGTATCTGGAATGTATAGGCATGGCAATCGTTACAGCTTCGGCAATTTCTCCTCTGAATAAACCAAGACGGTTATCGATATTTGCGGAAGATAAGAATAATAAAGCTTTATCAATCGCTCCATTAAAATTTAATTCCATATTATTTTTTCGCTCAGAATCTATGTTCGGTTTTAGGCTTATTTCTTTTGATATTTTATCCGAAATGTCTCTTATTTGATTTGTCGCTTCTAATTTTCTTGATTGCGCCTCTGTTTTTGTATGATATTCCAAATGTGAATTTTGTGGTACGTCAAAAGGTACGTGCTCCATGCGCTCAAAAAGGTTAGCGGAGTCTGTCTCTGAAAACATAGATTGGTAAGAGATTAATTCAATATGCCACAATTCTAACTGATTATAAGGTGGTAGGCAAACCATTCTTACCGCATCCAGATCAATTTCTAATTTGAGTCAAAACGAAGCAACCTAGATGCTTGAAGTAAGGTTACGGTAATAAATTGAATCAAAATATTAACTATAATAAGGGCCAAGGCTAAAAGTCCGGTCGTCATGAGAATGTCTGTACGTACAAAAAGCAAAAGTACTATTATTGGCCAGGTGTTTATCAAATCCCTATATGATGGCCCCATCATGGCTCCTACATTTATAAAGAGAAGGATGACAACCCAGCTTTGCCAATGCAATATATTGATTTGCCTTAAGATATGCCAAACACCTAGTGGCAGGTCGTTCCAATTATTGAATGTCGGAACTACAAAATAACCGGCTAACAAGAATCTGTTGATCAAATATAAAGTTAGCAATCCCCCGGCAATCGGCGCAAAGGAAATCAAAGCGTTACTTATTAAAGGTAAACTCGGTTCGGTATAAGTGACTCTCGGTTGCTTAGTGAAGATTTTATATTCGGTAATCTTAGCGCCGGTAAAAAAACAGATGATTGCATGCGATGTTTCGTGGACGACCGCGCCAAAATCGTACAACAAATGTACGATACCATAATTAAGGTATTTCCAATTTAGCCTATTGCTTAAATATCCTAAAGTCGATATTAAGATAAGCACCGCGCCGACACTGTTCAAAACATAATTCAGATAGTAAGACATAAATAAAGATTTATCTTTAAAAACCGTTTATATTTATTTCTGCAAGATGATTGTAAACCATTCTTGGTCTCTTAAGGAGTAAATATTTTCATAAATTACCTTATATTTCTTATCCATTAATTCGAATATTTTCTCAGGTGTATAAAAATAATATGTGCGTGTGCCGAATTTGTCAGTAGTTGTTTTTTCGTGGTAACCGCCGTATTTTAAAGATATAAAAAATATTCCGCCTGGATTTAAGGCTCTATATGCCGAATCCAATATCTGCCGAAGACTATCCTTATCCGTATGCAATAGCGAGGCAAACGCAAAAATAATATCTAAGTTTACGGGTAACACATAATCTTCAATATCCGCAACTACAAATTTCGCTTCTGGCAGACTTTCTTTTGCTAGCTTTATCATCTCTTCGGATACGTCTATGCCTAAATAGTTTTTTGTATGTTTCAGAATTTCTTGCGCGTCACGACCATTACCACAGCCTATTTCCAAAACATTCAAATCATTTTTCTCAAAATGAGCGAAGACCCTCTCTATATCATCGATCCGTGCACCGCTTTTATTGAACTTATCAGCCAAAGCTTTGGTACTTTTGTTATAGGTCTCTATTGTTTCAGTTTTTTTATCCATGATGTTTAGATTTGTTAACTGCTTTTATATATAATAGCAGTAATTTAGCTTTCGCAAAAAATGTTTTTACACTATACTAGTTATATAAATTTATGATAAAAAATAAAAAAATAATTTTATTTATCTTAGCTGTTTTGTTTTCTCCTAGTCTAGCCTTCGCTGATAGTTTGCAAATGCCTCAGAGTGCTAATGATTTGGCGGAGATTAGCGGAATAAGCGCTAAAGCATATGTCGTGCGCAACGCCGACACGGGAGAAATGCTTATCTACAAAAACCAAGACATGCAGTGGACTCCGGCATCTCTGACAAAGTTGGTTACTGCTTTGGTCGTTCTTGATACTAAAACAAAATTGACTAAATCTATAGCGATCACGAACTTCGACCAGACTTTGGGCGCGTGCGGAGCCGGTGGAGATTGTATCAAAGCTAAATCCGGTGTTTCTTTTACAGTTGATGGGCTATTCCATGCCGCATTGCTTCCTTCGGCAAATAACGCCGCAAGCGCTTTAGCTCGCAGTACAGGCATGAGCGAAACGCAATTCGTCGCCAAAATGAACGCAAAGGCAGCGGCAATTGGTGCGACGAATTCTCATTTTAATGAGCCGACCGGAATGGATCCGGCGAATACAATCACTGCCGGAGATTATACAAAAATTGTTGAAGCCGCTTTTGCTAATACTTACCTAAAACAAGTCGCACAGACTAGCAGTTTTTTGCTGAAATCCACGAACAATTCCAAATATAACCAAACCATTAAGAATAGCGACAAGCTTTTGGCTAGCTCTGATTTTAAGACTATTGGCGCCAAGACCGGTTATCTTAACGAATCAATGTATAATTTTGCTACTGTCGTGCAAATTCCTAATGGACCGAAACTCTCTGTGGTTGTGCTTGGAGAAGTTCATCTTTATACCGCATTCGCTGAAGTTAAACAATTGATAAGTTTAGTACAAACTGCTAACCAATTGGCGGGTATCAATCCAAAATTGACCGCTACCACAGCAGAAAATCCTCAATTAACAGGCTTTTAAATAAAAGTCCTTCTAGTAAACACATAAATTAAAAACATCGTTTGAGGAAATTGACCTAATCAAAATTCCAAACGATGTTTTTAATTTGCTTTATTCTGCTTTAGTCTGTTTGCTTTTTGAAAGCCAATAAATATAAAGGATTTCTAAAATACCTACAGTATTAACTAACAGTAAAACGATAAACCAAGGTTTGCTATTGTTTCGCACTGCCTTCCACAAAGCAATACCTTTCCAAATCAATGACCATACAACGAGCACTAGCAACAATATTTTTGCTCCTGGACTGTACATATTTACTAACGGATATCCTCTGAATGCTAACATATTTTTGTTATTTAATTATTTAATAAAATATTGATTTTTCTTACTCCATAATTTTAGCAGGATCCAACCAATTAGCAAGATCTGCTTTATTTTGTACATACCCTAAAATATTTACAGTCGTTCCAATATGGATACCTAAATGCAAATGTTTGCGTTCACCGTCTGTCTGTTGACTATAGTCTTGCCCTAAAATCGCGATTTGTTCGCCAGCCGTAACCGAATCGCCGACTTTAGGAATGACACTATTTATGTATAGATGGCCATAAATTACAGTCACTGCTCGTCCGTTAAGGGTACAGGATTGCACAACCACTCCCCCATATCCAGTCGCCCATTTTGCTAATAATATTTTCCCACCACATACAGCCTTCACCGCCACGTCAATATTTTGTTCAGCTGGAGTCGTTTCAAAATCTACGCCTGTATGATAACCTGTAAATTTTTCTGGGCTTACCGGTGAACTTTTTGGCGTGACATAAATGCCAAAAGGTTTTTTTGTGATCCTAGCAAGGGCATCAGATAAAGGTTCGGCAATTATAGCAGTTGCGGTAGGAGGAATTGTTTTTGCTGGTGCTACGGAATTTGGTGTTGAGCTAGGTGTTTGGACACTGGTCGATGATTGCTGTGAATTATTTTGATTATTATTAAGCAGTATTTTATTTTTAGATTTAATTTTTGCTATTAGCAAAATCACAATAATCAAGATAACTAAAAGTATTATAGATATTATGAATTTTATTTTGAGTTTCTTCATGCGGTATTATCGCGCTAATATTCTAGAAAGGTCAAATGCAAAATATATTTTAACGCAAAACAAAAACCGCCTAGAAAGAGCTGACGGTTTTTGTCTCAGTTGTTCTATTAAGTTGTATTAAGAAGATGGCATATCATCTTCTAATCATATTGCTAGTTGTCTCTATTTTGATTACTCCTTTGATTAATAATTGTGTGACTGTTCTTTTGGTTATTGGACCCAGACGTGATGTTCTGTTGATGAAGTGTAGCATTGTTGTTTAAAGATGAATTGCTACTTTGAGAGGCTTCAGATGAACCATCATCATTATTTCCGTTATTATTTCCGCTTCCGTTTCTATTATCGTCGTCACCACCGCCTTTTCCTTTTGAACCTACTGTTACGGAAATAGCCGTTGACGATGCTGTTACTGCTGGAGTCGAACTATCCGTAGCAGTTATTACATAACTATAAGAAGTTGATGAGGTGAAATTCCAATTATCAAAGAATTCCGTTGATTTGGTCTCGCCTACCGTTACACCGTTTCTAATGATTGAGTAAGTAACAGGCGTGACACCACCGGTTGAAGCAGTCCAAGTAAGAATTACGCCTTGCTTATTTGCGACAGCCTTTACATTGCTCGGAGCTGTGATAGTGGACGTTGTGCTAGATAATGTTGTTACGGAAATAGCCGTAGACGAAGCTGTACTAGCTGTTGGGGTTGCACTATCTTTAGCTGTAATAACATAGCTGTATGCCGTTGCTGGTGTTAGACCTGTATCATTGAATGAAGAGGCTGTTAATGTGCCAACCGATGTTCCATTTCTCATTACTGTGTAAGTGATTGGTGCTATACCACCTGTCGAGGCGGTCCAAGTAAGAGCGACACTTGTTTGGCTAGGTGTACCAACTACAGCAGTCGGTGCGGTTAAAGCAGCAACGCTCGATAAAGTTGTTACTGAAACTGCGGTTGAAGAAACGGTGTTACTGGCGGGTGTATTGCTATCTACAGCCATAATCACATAGCTATATGCTGTATTGGACAATAAACCTGTGTCTGTAAACGAAGTAGTGCTTGAGTTTCCAACATCAGCACCATTTCTTAAGATTGTATAACTGATTGGCGCTACTCCTCCGGTCGAAGCAGTCCATGTCAGAGCGATTGAATCTTGACTCGGAGTACCGACTACATTAGTCGGTGCGGCTAAGTCAGTTATGAGCGTGCCTATCAAATAAGTAGGCAGCATATTCATAGCCGTTTGATCGTGTAAGGCGTTAAAAATCGTTGTAGCATCCGTACCGCAATATGGAACTATTGCTGTACCACCAGGATGTATGGGGATAAAATTGGTTACGTTATAGACTTGCCCGCTGATAATGAGCCAGCAATCATTAACGTTGTTGTGTGTAGCCACTTGCGCGGCCGTATACCCAGTCGCGGCTTCCGCGGCTATTGGGCCTGTTCCGACTAGAAAAATCGCGGAGGCAGCAATCAAGCTTAGTGATATAAATTTTTTCATACTTTATATTTAATTAATTATGCAATGCTTTAATTAGACTAAGACTAACTAATAATAATTTTGCGAAGATTTAAGCCTCGACCTTTATTGATTTTGTATTTCTGTCACGTATCATATACAACGTGCGCTGGCTTGCTTTGTTTCAGCTAGTCATTTTGGAAACAAAATCAAGTACAATTCGTTTTAATATTGTGTAAACAAATATTAAAAAATATATGGACAAACAATACAATAACCTAAAGAATAGATCAGCGATTGGCTTACTTTTGGGAATTTTTATATTAGCCAGTATTACAATATCAGCCGTTGCCGCAAATGGTTCTTTCTTGAGCCTTACAGACACCAAAAAAGCTGCAGCTCAAAAAAATACGGGCATAGAACAATTACCGCTCACCCAACAACCGACAATGACAATAAATAAACCAATATCGAACCAAATTGCAGATACAAAAGAGACGAATAAAATCAGTATGGGCTCGTTTCCGTTGAGCAGATCTAATACTGTAAAAATAGCAACGTCTGCTTCTAGTGAAATAACCGATGCTCCTGTAATTTTATCCACCACAGTAAATAAAGTAATTCCCGCCGTCGCAATGAACACTATTTATACAACACAGTCTTTGGCTACGCACAACAAAGCTGGCGATTGCTATGTCGCCTATCAGGGTAAGATTTATGATATGAGTAAACAGACAGCTTGGAGTACGTGTAATGATGGCGGAGTTTTGGGCGGTACGGACGTTACCGCAAATTTTCCGCAAGCGGAATATTACTTTACTAGTTTTCCACAAATAGGTGTATACCAGAATACCTCTACGACGACACCTAATACGACTTCAACTGCAGCAACTAATAACACGAATACAAATTCTAATAAAACCTCAAATACCACCAACACAAATACGACAACGACAACACAAAATAATACAACAAGAAGCAATAATAAAAGTACATATGAGAGTGATGATGATAATGGTAGCGACGATGATTACCGCACAACTCCTAGTGCCACAGTTCGGAATTCAACACAAACAACGACAACAAGCTATAAAAATAGCGGTCACCATTTTGAAAATGATGACTAGTCTGAATGTGAAATAAATAATAAGAATAGCCGATATTAATAATAGTAAAAAGAATCGATGAAAAAACTATTTACGACAATTTCTTTAGCAATATTTTATGTGGCGTATATTGTTTACGACCATAATCATCAAGTAAATACCTTAACGGCAATCGTTCCTATAACACAGTCGTCGAGTTCTGGGCAGCAAGCAAGTAGCATTCAGTCTGCCAATGCTCAAAGTAATGTTCAAAGCCAACCGAGTGTATCCTCCGTCGCAGGATCACAATCGTCTGTTTTGGCACAAGCACCTATTGTCCAACAACCCCAAACCACGCCTCAAACTACATCAGAACAATCGAATCCAACACCAACTCAAAATCCAACGCCAACTCCTACACCTACGCCGGTTCCAACACCTGTTCCGACACCAACACCAACCCCAACCCCAACTCCACAACCTCAACAAGGACAATACAAGAATGGACAATACACTGGATCTAGTGCTGACGCATTATACGGTACAGTGCAAGTTGCAATTACTGTTTCTGGTGGACAACTTTCGGCTATCCAATTTTTGAGCTATCCAAACGACAGAACAACTTCGCAAGCTCTTAGTAATATGGCTATGCCAAAACTGATACAAGAAGCCATAAGCTCGCAAAGCGCGAACGTTAATGCTGTTTCGGGTGCTACCGAGACCAGTCAAGCATTCGTTCAATCTTTAAGCTCCGCCCTATCTCAAGCTAAGGCATAAAGAAATAAAAATATGATTGATTTTATCGACAATTTTCTGGATCGAATCACAATGTACAGGTTGGTTTTGTATTATTTGATATTTTTGATTGTTGCGGCAATGCTTTTGAGTTCCTTTGGATATTTACCATACAGTCCAGCGGCATTGTTTTTTTCAGCCATATCTTTGGTGGTTTATTCATTAGCGGCGAATACGCTTTTTGCAAAAATATTCAGAGTGCCTCCGAACACTGAGTCTGTCTATATTACCGCGTTAATTTTAGCTTTGATAATTACACCTCCTTTGCAAGGAGCTTTTTTGTCGACTTTGCCATTTTTGATTTGGGCTTCGGTTTTTGCGATGGCTTGCAAATTCATAATAAACATAGATGGCAAACATGTTTTTAATCCAGCTGCATTCGCAGTCGCTCTAGCATCTTTAACCATTAACCAATCAGCTAGCTGGTGGATAAGCGCTCCATCCATGATGATTTTTACGGTTCTCGGCGGTTTTCTGATTATCAGAAAAGTCAGAAGATTTGATGTCGCGATTGCATTTTTAGTAACTGCATTTTTGACAATGGTATTACTTTCAATGGGTAAAAGCACCCTGTTGATGACTTTAAAAGGTGCCTTTTTATATTCCCCATTATTCTTTTTTGTCAGTATTATGTTGACTGAGCCATTGACCATGCCGTCAGAACACGACACTAGAATAGTCTATGGCTTTCTGGTAGGTTGGCTCTTCGCTCCTCAAACCCATTTTGGTTCATTCTATTTTACTCCGGAGTTGGCATTGCTTGCCGGAAATATATATTCGTATGTCTTCAGTCCGAAAGGACGATTTGCCTTGAAACTAATTTCCAAAGAGCAGGTCGGAAAAGGTGTTTATGATTTTAAGTTTGAGACTCCAAGACGTCTGAACTTCAAACCTGGCCAATATATGGAATGGACCCTGGGTCTCAGCCGCGGAGATAGCCGTGGTAATCGCAGATATTTTACGTTAGCTTCTTCTCCTACCGAAAATAACGCGTTATTAGGAATAAAATTTTACCCTGACTCCAGCCGTTACAAACAGGAGTTATTGGATTTAGAAGAAGGTCAAGAAATATATGCTGGCCAATTGTCAGGTGATTTTATCTTACCGAAGAATAAAAATAAAAAAATAGTTTTTGTTGCAGGAGGTATAGGAATCACGCCATTCCGCAGCATGCTCAAATATCTAATAGATAGGAACGAAGCACGTCCGATAATAGTTTTATACGCCAATCGTTTAGCTGACGAGATCGTCTATACCGATGTTTTAGAAGAAGCAAGAGAAAAGCTGGGTATAAAAACAGTTTATGCTTTGAGCGATACAAAACAAGCACCTCCGGATTGGCAAGGTGTCTTGGGTCATTTCACGCCGCAAAGCGTGGTACAGGCAGTTCCTGATTTTAGCGAAAGGACTTTTTATATTTCAGGATCGCACAATATGGTTGTCGGTTTTAATGATGTTCTGATTTCTTTGGATCAGCCACGAAGCAAAATCAAAACAGATTTTTTCCCGGGATTGGCTTAAAGGGTTTTACTTTAAGGGGTGATATCTGCACCTAAATTCTCCTCGGCATATTTTCTTAAGCCACCTTTGCCTAAAACCTTTTCAATATCCCTAAGGTGCATCATCTCGCCGGTAAAATAAGCTCTTTCCATTCTTTTCCATGTATCGATTCTAGGCTCATGGCGAAGTTCCGCCATCTTTCCGATTAAATCATCCAGGAAGTCTATTTGGGACATGTATGTAACTCCAATCTGGTTGTCTTGCAAATTCAAGACATTCTTTATCCTATCTTTATTTCTGATGTATATTTGAACAGCTATTTTTTCTGTAACGGCTTCATTCAGATTTCGAAAGTATACACCTTCACCGGATTTATTGGATGCAACGTAGCCATTTCTGTATGGACTGATTTTTCCATTATCATTTTCGTTGTCATCATCGATAGCGAACTTGGTTTTTGAAGCCTGGTGCACCAATTCATGAATCAATTTTTGAATAAAAAGACCTTTGCTATGGCTTGCATCCTTCTCAACGGTTATCCGTCTCGACATAACACTGTAAGTTCCACTAGAATTGTGCAGGTTTGGTATTATCTTTTTTAATCCTCCCTCATTCAACACGTGGATATGTTCAGGGTCCATATGCTCATAGGGTATATTAATTTCCTTTAAAAAATTAGCGACTAACTGATCCGCAAGTCTTATCATGGTAATATCCTGTTCGGTCTTTTCCAATTCGCCATTCGTCTTTTCCATTGCAAAAGACTCTAAATCTTGGAGGTACTTTTTAGCTGAGTCTATCTCTTCTCCAGTATTCTTGCCTACAAATTCAAAGTTTTGTCTCGTTTCACTCATATGATAATCATATCAAAAAATCGCCCAAATGGCGATTTTTGTACTGTTGCAGGGTTAGGGTTACTTTTCCAGGGTGGTTAATAATATAATTAGCCATTCCTTGGTGTGTGGCTTGAATTAGTTTCTGTTTTGGAGTTAA
>Ga0302280_1003375_pt1 | contig 11603 bp, 15 predicted proteins | sample III_Fen_E1_1_FD_198771 | JGI IMG/M metagenome (GOLD analysis project Ga0302280, IMG submission 198771) | Peat permafrost microbial communities from Stordalen Mire near Abisko, Sweden - III_Fen_E1_1 | ecosystem: Environmental > Terrestrial > Soil > Wetlands > Permafrost | place: Sweden: Abisko...
GTAACTTAGAAATATAAATGTACCTATAAATATATTTATAACAATGTAACATATAAATATATTTATAACAATGTAACTTAGAAATATAAATGTACCTATAAATATATTTATAACAATGTAACATATAAATATATTTATAACAATGTAACTTAGAAATATAAATGTACCTATAAATATATTTATATGTTGTAACAATGTAACATATAAATATATTTATAACAATATAACTTATAAATATAAATGTACACATAAATATGTTAATTTAAATAATATTCATACATAGACAACTTGAATATTATTTAAATATTATTCGAACCTAACTATAATAGGTTCTGTATCTGAATCTTGATTTACAACTACAATAATTTCATTGCTCTTATCCATTTCCTTAAACATGAATGGAAGATCGAAATCATTGTAATATCCATCAAAGAAGTGTTCAGATGTAGTAATATAAATTCTCTCTTCACCTTGAGATATATCTATCAAGAATATAGGAGTACCTGAATTAGATGCATTAAATTCTTGTATTTTATTTCTGTCAAACCTATTCATGTATTTTAATGCTATATCACACATATTAAAATCTATTTTGGCATATAAAATGTATCCATTGTTAATCAATAATCTTAAGGGTAACTTAGCATTGAAGTATGTTATCCAAGAGTATCTAAAAAGATTCGAAAATAAGAAATAAATATAGAAGAGAAGTCTATCTCTTCTATATTTATTTATAAATGGATGAAGATTACATGTATTCTAGTATTCTAGAGAGAATGCCATATTTTTCGTTAGATAATATTTATCATGATCTTGTAACCTGGTATGACAAATATGAGAGCTATGATGATTATTCATATCTAATGGAAGGTGAGTTTGGATATGATGAAGAGTTATTCTATTCAACTGTATCATTTAAAGATTCGCGTAAGAAGAATGGTATCTATTTTGGTGAAATAGATAATAATGCAATTGAATACATAAGATTGATTAATTCACATCCTGTAGATTATCCAGTTTACACTAGAACATTCTTATTGGATCTTTATTATAAACCTATGGGTACATATGAATATAAGTATTGTAGACCTTCGAATATCAGACCGGCTACATCACATGACATAACTGTATCTGATATTATGCAAGTTTATCCTGACTTCGATTTAAGAAGTATTTATGACAGAGTTATGACATTTGGATTTTATCGGAAGGATGAACCATCTTGTGAGGTAATTAAGGTACTTGGACCATATTATCAAGAGTCTGAACTTATAGACGAGATCATGGATTTGTATGCATTTGGACCTAATGATAATAATATTGGTAAACCTGTAATGTTTGAAGATTACCCTATTTAACCTGGAAGTTCGTTACTGTACAACAACCTTTGAACGAATCATAGGATGCAATTGTTTCCAAACATAATGTAATATATTCTCATGTGCTATTGAGTAAGGAATTGTGATCAAGTATATACCATGTTCATTACACTTTTGCATCTTAAACTTGTCTCTTCTTAGCTGTTGTTCAAACTCCTTCTTTGTTTTATTAAATCTATTTGGGAAGCAGTAGTGTTGTATACCATTATATTCGAATGCTATTTTCAATTCTTCATTATATCCGTCTAATTCAAGGTTTCTTCCTGTCTCTGGATTCTTTAGGAAGTCTGGTCTAACTCTTACAAATGGCTTGTTGAAAAGTTTCTCAAATACTCTTCTTGTTATTCTCTCTCCATTACTTTCCTTGTCAATAGAATGCGTTATAACCGGATGATCTCTCAAAGTTTCAAATTGTATTTTTGGTGTTTGTGGTAGAACATCATCAGGTTCTGATAATGTATATTCTTCATGTACTTGTTCGGGTATACCTATATATTCTTGTGGTCCGTCAGAATAGAATAACCACAAGATCCCAATAATAATTATACATATGATGAGTGCAGATAACCAACTTTTTGTCATTTCTACAGATTATAATAAATGCATTCAGAGTTACTATTATATCCTGATTATTTTACACCAATTAAGGTAGTAGTAATGTTGAGAATTGTAGGATATTTTGGAGAAGGACAGATTTACTGTATATCTCCTGCTGATTTAGACTTTATACAAATAGAACCTTCAATGAAGAAAACTTGTTACAATTCCCTTAGCAACTTTATGTCAAAGTATTTGACAATTCCTAAGGGAAGTGTAGTATTATTAGATGGTTATTTATTGCATTGTAATATGAAGTTAAGAACAGATGTACGCAATATCTTCTTAGATTCTATTAATCTAGAACATGAACATGTGATGAAATTTGGTAAGAAACGAGCATATTATATCAATCCAAGCAATGCAGTATTATTGTATAATACATTAATAGTAGAGGAACTTCAAGATAAGCTTGATAGTATTCTATTAGCAAATCAAGAATTTAAGCATGTGATATTTGGCAATAAAGGTGAAATACTCCCATATGAGGTATACAAGAACAGCATTAAAGAGTTCAATTCTAAAGATACAGGAATGTTATATATTAATAAGACACCTATAAGACCAATATCTAATGTTGATTGGTTACATATTACAACAATGACATTACCTGCTGATGTAGAATACACTATCTTTCAATTGTATAGGAATGTTATAACATCTAAGCCACTCAAGGTTATGTTTTATGTTAAACCAGATGAATTAGATAGATATAACGCTATAGCTGAACATCTATCTGAGCATGTTAAAAGTGGTCAAAGAATATCAGAACATGCAACAGAGATTAAGATAGTGAACGGTAAGCTAGTTACAGAACGGTAATCTAGTTACAGAACGGTAATCTAGTTACCTAGTACATCACATCTCAATGAGAATGCTCCCATATCATCATAAAGACCTTTGAATAAATCTCCATAAGGATGTTCTCTTAGATACTCTAATCTTTTGACAACACGTCCATGTTCAGAAGGAAGAAACATATTCTTGAACCATTCATCAGAACTCATATCCAATATAGTTCTATTGCTATTAATCATTAGACTGATCAACAATCTATAAAAGTCTAATGAATAATATACAATTGGTATACCATACTTAGTTATAGTGTTAATATATGCTTCTGCATTGTTATCATTACAAGATTTCAATCTGTAATAATGTCTTACCTCTTCAGATGGATATCTGACAATATTAAAAACAGTGAGATTTGGAATATCATAGTCATCTATAAGAGGACCAATTCTATGTTCTGAATCTGGTACATCAAAGCTTGGTGATCTTAATCTCTTGATCTTAATTTTACCATTGTTAACAGTTATAGTATCCTTCTCTATTCTTCCAAATGAGAATCTGAACTGATTCAATGAACGAATGATATCCTTCAGTTGATGAACAAGGAGATTCATATCATAGTTCCTATCCTGTATATCTCTGGGAAACACCATTGTAACTTTATCAGAACACTTGTATACCTTATCTAATGAAACTCCATAATGATCTTCTAATAATACATGACCAATAATACTACATGTAGTATCATCTAGTCCAATATACTCTTTATCTAACTCTGATTCTAAACAACATAACTTGTAAATATTACCTACCTTTCCAATGAATGACTTGTATCTTCCTTCCATACTACCATAGTATTTATACTTAGGCCTAACATTATCTATAACAATCTTTACATTTTCATTATAAGAACTGGTTGAACAATATTTACATCTTGATACTTTGGTGAAATAGGAATCTCTTCCTTTCGATACAAGTCTCTGACAATGAACATCATTGGGAAGATAATTCTTCCATATGAATGGTATATTATCTTTATTCTTAATGTATTGCACTAAATTTTCCTCCATTTTAAATGGAGTATATTGAACATAATGGAGAGAAAATCAGACTCATTAACAATTTAGGTTCTTCATTATCTCCAGATGTTAAGTTTGGTGTTACACAATATGGAACAATTGTATGGATGCGTGATGATCAAGTACATTGTGTTTATGTTCGTAATCATCATAGTAATGTACAAAGTTATCAACAATAGAATATTTGTTAAAGAGTTATGCCTTCATCATGCCAACTCTTTAACAAATATTAAACACTTTCATGAGTCTATCTAGCTTTTTAGATAATTCATCGATCTCATTTCTTAGATCTGAGGTTGCAAGTAGTTTATGTGATTCTCTAACTTCTCTTGCAATTCTCTCTGTTTCAAGATTTGCCTTATTAATCTCTTGTAATGTTTCCTTAGTGACATCTCTTAGATTATTGGTTGCAGATTCCAATTCATGGATGGATTCATCCATCTTGTGTTGAATTTCATCTATAGCATCTTGCAACTGGTATTCAATCTCTTCCATTTTAGTTATAAATAATGATATTTTGAAGGCAAAAAATATTATGCTTAGCGCGCTAAATGAGCAGTATAACGAATATACTCATCAAATCTACTCCAAATACATTGCCTAAGAGAATATCTGCTGCAGAGAAGATCAACAAAAGGATTAAACGTCCAAGTGATGAACTTGCAGAAAGAGAATCATCAGAAGCAAGTAGTAAATTTGCACAAGCAGTCAAACAACTACCTGCTTATGATGTTGAGAATTTAGGATTTGCCCTTATGAGTAATGAGGATAGAGAAGCATTAGCAATAACAGCCATAACATCATCAGATAAAACTAAAAATGCATCAACAGTTCAGATATGGGTTCTACATCAAGAACAGATATATGTCCTACATGTAAACTTAGATATCCAGATTGCAGTGGTCATTACGGTCTTATTAAGCTTCCAACACCTATTTTCAATCCTCTATTCAAGAAGATGATGATTGATGTCATGTCTGTCATATGTCATCATTGTGGTGAGATCAAAGTGCCTCCTGAAAGTATTAAAAGTTATGGTATTCTTAGCTTACCCCCAAGACAAAGATTACCTGCTCTCATTGACATAAATAAGGAGAAAGATTCTACAACATGCCCTAATCCTTATTGCTATAAGATAAGTCCAGCTGTTAAGAAGGGTGATCTGAGTCCAAATAAGATCGTAAGAGATTCAGATAGTCCTCTGACCATTGAACAAGTTCAATCTCTATTCGATAAGAGAAGATTTACTGCAGATAAGGCAGCTGTATTAGGTTTCACTGAAGGAGCCCATCCTGGCAATATGATCATGCGTAACCTTCTAGTAATACCAGAACAACTCAGAAGAGATTTCCGTGTTGATGGTAATACAAAACATTCAGATCTAACCAATGCATATGCAAGTATAGTCAATGAATGTAACTCTTATACCAATGATAGAATCAAAGGTATAAGTAATGAGGCATTACAGAACAGAGTAGAAAGAATATCCAATGCTATTGCAAATCTATTCACTCATCCAGAGACTACAAATGGTAAGGATGTAAAGGGTATTTTGGAACAATTTAAGACAAAGGAAGGTATATCAAGACAAGGTAGAAGAACAAACAATAATGCCAGAGCTGTTGTAGGTCCTGGTCCTTTATTAAAGTTTGGTGAAGTAGGTATTCCAAGAGAAATAGCTAAAGCATTGCTTACTAAGGTTAGAGTAACAAAATACAACATTAATATGGCTAGAGCTTTCATTGCAAAAGGACAGGTTGTATTCATAGTTAAGAATGGGAAAGATTTCAAGACACTAGTGAAGAACGAAACAAGAATGGAACAATCAAGATCTATCGAAATTGGAGATATTATATTTAGACATATGATAGATGGAGATATAGTTATTATGAACAGACAACCTACAATTGAGAAGCTATCATTGCAAGGTTATTCTGGTAAGATTACAGATCAAAGAACAATAACTGTATCATTACCATCTACTGGTGCTCACAACATGGACTTTGATGGTGATGAAGGTAATATTTATGGTGTTGTGGGTTTAGAATCTATGGCAGAAGTCATGGAAATATTGCACAGTACAAATAATATTGTAAGTGGTCAATCTGGTAAACCTGCTGTTGGATTAGTCATGAATGCATTGTCAGGTGGTTATGCATTAACAAGTAAGAATATTGTAGTATCTAGAAGTGATATGCAAAATGCCTACAATACTGTATCACCTAACTTCAGTTTCAAATCATTCTGTGAAAGAGCATTGAAGAGAGGAGGATCCATGTATTCTGATATTGATGGAACAATAGTTAAAGTATCAGACATTGATGTTATTCCTGACTACTATGATGGTAAATTATACTTCAGTGTATGTCTTCCTGATACATTCCAGTATAGAAGAGGAGATGTACTCATTCAGGATGGTATTATGTTATCTGGTCAATTAACTAAGGAACATATTGGCGCTTCAACTGGTAGTATTATTCAAGTTATTAACACTGATTATGGAAGAGATATTACAGCAAAGTTTGTCACAGATTCAACGCATATACTCGATGAATATGCAAGAAAGAGAGGTATTAGTGTGGGTATTTATGATTATTGTCCTACTATTGGATCACAGGTTAAGAAGGAAGATCTTGAAGAGGCCAGATATAGAATCCTATCAGAACTTAAGAATAAAATATTGGATTTACCTGAAGTAGAAGATTGTAATGTTGAGATGAAGAAGAGAATAGAGAATAAGACAGTAGAATATATGGAAACTGCAACAAATGACATTGGTGTTAAGATTCTTAGAGAATTCATTGAACCAAATTCAGGTCTAACTATTATGGCTAACTCTGGTGCTAAAGGTACTCCTTCTAATGTTGCTCATACAATTGGTAGTATTGGTCCACAATATGAAAGAGGTTATAGAATACAAAATGCAATAACAGGAGGTACTAGAACAACACCATACTTTATACCAAATGACAAGGATGTAGAAGCAAGAGGATTTGTATTCCGTAATTATGGAGAAGGAGTAACACCTGCAGACGCAGCTCATATGTCTGTTCCTACAAGAACATCTATTGTTGATACAGCTGTAGGTATTTCTGTTGCTGGTTATCTTGCAAGAAGTATGGCAAGATTCTTTGAAGATATAATGGTTTCATACTCTGGAGGTATTGTCCTTAATGCAGAGATACCTGGTTCTAAAACATCCGGAGTTAAAAGAGTCGTAAGTTTTATGTATGGAGATGATGGATTTGATACATCTAAGCTTGAAATGGTTAAAACACCTATAGGTGATGTATTTCTCCCAATTAACTTGGATAGATTAGCATCTAAGATTAATGCAAAACATGGAGTATTTGACAGTGCATATGGAATTGCACCTTACACTGGACCTATAGAATACGAGTAGTTAAGTATTTAGTACAATTAAGTGGTATTGACTTAATTGTACTAAATTAAATGAACTTACCACCTATTGAGATTGAGAAGTTAGTATATAATTATGTACCTATAGGAGATCTAATAGATGAAAATACATCTAAAGAATACATTGAAGAACTATTTAGATTAAGGAAGGAAGAATGGGACAATTAAGTATTTGTACTTTCGCATGAATGCACATGTTATGAAGGTAACAATTCTATGCAATGAATATATATCACACGTATTAATATGTACTATAAGGAATTCAGTGTTAGAGAAAACTGGTGAATGGGATATGAAAGACAATGTTAAACATAAGGATATGTTTACATATGGAAGTGGAGTTAGTCTTCACTACAATCCTTCTACAAATACACTTCAAATACCAAGTATTAAGGAATCTAATGTATCATTAGATGAATGGAATGCATATGCAAGAGGTGAAGATAATCCTAGATTGAATAGTATTAAAAGAATTAAAATGTTGGAGAAGATCACAGAAGGACAAACTATATTCTATTATAGAGTATTGAATATATTTGACTACTTATACAGTAAGGGATATTGGACTTATGGCGGATTTAAGAATTATATCATAGATCATGAATTAAAGATTATAGGTAAAGGATATAAATTATAACAATGATATATAGGATTCATTGTTATAATTTATAGATTTAAGGGAATTTAGTACATTAAATTATAGATTTAAGGGAATTTAATGTACTAAATTGTAGCAATGATATATGGAATTTAGTACATTAAATTGTAGCAATGATATATGGAATTTAATTTAACAATTTCATGAATCCTGATATTTCTTCAGGTACTTTACCTGTAATAGTACCATCCTCTGATAGTGTGAATGAAAAGAATTTTGTATTATCCTCTGTCCATTGTATCTCTCTATTAATCTTGAACTTCCTATCAGGATCTATGACATAATTCTTAAATCCACCATAAGTCCAATATCCCTTACTGTATAAGTAGTTAAATATATCCAATGCTCCATAATAGAATGCAGTACCTCTACTCTTATCTCCTAATAGAAATTCCAAGATGTCATAGTCTAAGAATTGAATTCTCTTGATGTTATTCAACCTAGGATCATCACCACCTCTTGTATATTTGTCCCAATCATCTAATGAAACAGTAGTATCAATCCTAGATGCCAAACTCTTAACTGTCATTTCATTAGTACTCGGATCATAATCAAGCTTAACACCTGTTCCATATGTCAAATGATTAACACCTAAATGATAGATATAATCCTTATGTTTAACAATGTCTTTCATATCCCATTCACCAGTTTTCTCTAATACTGACCTACTTATAGTACATGTTGATATATGTGATATATATTCATTACATAGAATTGTTACCTTCATAACATATGTATAAATCTTATTAATCCTAACAGGTAGATATAAATACTTAACACTTGGAATACCTTCTCTGTCCCATTCTTCCTTCCTTAATCTAAATAGTTCTTCAATGTATTCTTTAGATGTATTTTCATCTATTAGATCTCCTATAGGTACATAATTATATACTAACTTCTCAATCTCAATAGGTGGTAAGTTCATTTGACAGTTACATATATTTCTTTCCAATCTAATGGAATTTCAAATCTCATTCCATCCTGTTTTGTATGAATATAAACTTGATCAACTTCATCTGTATTCCTTGTTATAAACAGTGTATTATATTCACCTTCTATTTTTGTTGGTCTAAATGGAACATATGTCCTAACATCCTTATGCAATATAATATAATCACTGTTGCCTAATTTACCATGGTTATCACAGTGTAATAGTTTAAGCTGATTACCATTGTATAATATAATTACATCTCTACCACATAGACTAGTATTTGCTGTAGACTCACCTTCTTCTTTAGGTGGAGGAGGTGGAGGTGGAGGACATTTATTTTGTCCTGCTATTATAGCTGCAACAAGTAGTAGAAGAGCTAATAATATTATAATTATAGTGAGTATTATCATCCACATTTTCTTACATGTACCGTAAAATGCAATTCGATGCTATAGAATTGTCACTCGATGAGTTTGTTAAATCCTTAAAACTCTTAGCAAGTCATCACTCTCTAAGTTTAGATAAACTAACACCTGATCTAAAGAATGCATATGACATTGTTAAGATGCATGTTGCAAGTTTACATTCTGGACCGGGATATAAAGTTGTAAAGCAATACATATCTAAACTGACAAAGCCTAATAATATAGCTCCTGGTACTTTAGCTGCTTATATATGGGGTTGTGTACAAGAGTGTTACGGAGATATAGACAAACAATGCACACCATTATGTATTAACAGTATTCCTTCAGAGACAAATGAAATACCAACATGCCAGCATCACATAGTGACAAGAGATACAAGTGATGATGGGGAGATCAGAATTACATGTCTTAATTGTGATAATGGGAAACATATTAACACTGCTATTCTATATGTCAACACTGATATTGATACATTAACAGGACAGGAAATAGAATTTCTGAAGAAGTTAGGAATATCTCAGTTGTCAATCATGATCAAGGATGGTTACAAATATTATAAGAAGATAGATATGATGCCTATAGATCGTTTAAATACATCTCAGCCTGAGACATCAATACCAAAGGGATTTATTCAGGCTCCTATGAATATTGTTGAAGGAAAACAGGAAAAGGATAACACATATTTAGGCTGGATATTACTTATTGTACTTATTATAATATTCCTCATAGCAATATATATATTCCTTTAATATTATTTCATCCGATGGAAAATGTCTATATTCACATCTCTGTGGTTTTGGGTATTGGTTGTAGGTATTCTTCTTACCATAGCTGGTATTATTGCATGGGCTGTAACTGGAAATGCAGATGTTCTTGTAGGTATTCTTCTTGGAGCTGGTGTAGCATGGATAATAGGAGGTCTTCTCATATGGATATTCGGAAGAAAGAAGAAGCCAGAAATACCTCCTATACCAGCTATGCCACCTGGTAGTATCGGCGCTACAGGATACAACTTTAGTGCTCCACCAACTATCCCACCAAATCCAACTATGGTACCACCAACTAACCCAGTGGTACCACCAATGCAAACTAATCCAACTATGGTACCACCAAGTGGATTAAGTAGTTCACAACAACAATTAATGCAGTTGCTCCAATCGAATCCACAACTCCTTAATTCTTACTCAGGATCAAGTATGCCTAAGTTCTAATTGATATTTATCATAATATAGATATGCAACTATATTATGATAAATGAAGGTAGCCACATGTGCTGCAGATGTAGGTCTAACATGTAACATATTATATAAATGTCTTTATGTTTTAATACCAATAGATGAAGTGGAATATGTTAAGAAGACCAAATATGTTAAGAGATCTATAGCACCATTTGGATATATAGTCTATGCAGGATGGGACAAATATAAGAAAGGTATACCTCATAGGTTGACAACAAAGAAGAACTTCGATAACTCGATGATGTTATCAATGTCAATGGGTGATGGAAGATATTGCAGTATATCTATATATAAGAAGAAATTACATATATGTGGATGTAAATCAGAGAGTGAACTAATGAATGCTACAAAGGAGTTAGTGAAAAAACTAGTATGGCTTAACGGAATCATAGAACAGATAAAGAATTCATACATGAATATTAGAACATATTTAACCAAGACTCATATATACATGCATAATAAGGAGAGGTTATATTCAACATTTGGAGATATGGGAATTGTAATGGAATCTTATTTAAGTACAGTATTGTTCAGTAAAGATGCAATTACATTTCTAGATTGGATATGTAGCATTGATACTATTATTGAGAATGGAAGAGGACTGAGTACTCTAAATGTTATAGAATATTTAGATATTCATAACATATCTGCAGATACTAATATAGGTAATGTATTGGTCCTGGTAGATATAGCTAATATACTCAATAGTCATGGTTATGATGTTACATATTCTAATATACATGATACATATGTTCATGTAGTAATACCATATGATGAAATTGACCCAGACACTACCAGAAGGAGGAAATCTAGATTTGTCTTCAACTTCTATAAAACTGGTTCAATTAAGATATATGGTCCTTCTGAATATGGTATGTCAAAACATTTGGAGGATTTATTGAATATTATCAAATCCAATAATTGTGCCTTAAATGTCGATACCTATACATAGGAGCCATATAACAACAGACCAAGCAAAATACATAGCCAAATCATTACAACTTGTACCTAAGAAGAAGTTTATACCTGGAAAGAAGGGATATGATACAGATTCTTCAGCAATGCCCATGTACTATAAGGATGG
>Ga0302280_1003376_pt1 | contig 11601 bp, 10 predicted proteins | sample III_Fen_E1_1_FD_198771 | JGI IMG/M metagenome (GOLD analysis project Ga0302280, IMG submission 198771) | Peat permafrost microbial communities from Stordalen Mire near Abisko, Sweden - III_Fen_E1_1 | ecosystem: Environmental > Terrestrial > Soil > Wetlands > Permafrost | place: Sweden: Abisko...
AGAAATAATAAAAAATATGTTTTGTATCAATTGATTTTCAATTGATACAAAATAATAAAATATAAAAACAATTTCCAAACTTATAATTAGTTTCTAAAAATAATAAAATATAATTAGTTTCTAAAAAATAAAAACTAAAATAGAAATAATAAAAAATATGTTTTGTATCAATTGATTTTCGATTGATACAAAATAATAAAATATAAAATTAGTTTCCAAAAAATAATAAAATATAATTAGTTTCTAAAAAATATAAAATAATATAAAAACTAAAATAGAAATAATAAAAATATGTTTGTATCAATTGATTTTCAATTGATTTTCAATTGATTTTCAATTGATACAAAACAAAAAATAATTTCCAAACTTAAGTTCACGATGTTAATTAGTTTCTAAAAATATAAAAACTTATTAGTTTAGCCCGTAGAGAAAACGAAGCAGAAATAATTATCTTACTTTGTTATCAATTAAGTATTAAATTGATTTATTATTTACTTTATTATTAAACCAATTTGATGATGAATTAAATGATTCTATACCAAATCCAGAAAAATATTATCATATCAGCATGTTAACGAAATGTAAAAAGATAACATTATTAATGAAAAGTATTATAGTTTACCATAAACATCCTGCTCTTTTTAATAAACTTGTTATAAAAGATACTATAAATGATGTAACAAGTGATAATTGGACGGTGTTAATGATAGCTTGTAGACATAGTAAATTATTATTAACAGAAAACTTAATTCCTATATTAATAGAACATGGTGCTGATATTAATAAACAAACTGATGATGGGTTTACTGCAATAATGCTATCATTTGACTGTGAATTATCAACACTTGATACTTTAAAAATTTTATTAAAGTATGGAGCTGATGTCAATAAACAAGCTATAGGTGGTTTTACATTATTAATGCTTGTATGTGAAAAAATAATCGACACTGAATTAAGTGAAAATAATGTAAAACTATTATTAAAATATGGAGCAGATGTTAATAAAAAAACAATAGCTGAATACACAGCATTAATGTTAACGTCTAATGTTAATATTATGATAATGTTGTTAGATCATGGTGCTATGTATACAGGAACACCAATAATACGTAATCAAATGCGTATTTACTGTATAATACAATAATAAAGTACCAAAACGATAAAATAAAAGAGTTAACACAAATAAAAGGCATTATGTCTGAACAAGAAGTAATAAATTCACATGTATTGCAATATATCTAAAAAAATATATTTAAAATTTATTAAAGATAAAATTCTTTAATAAATTATTATTGTTAAATAAAATTGTTATAAATACACATTATGATACATCATACCACACTTATAATAGATATTATCTTAGTATTGTTGCTAATTGGATCAATATACCTAGAGATAAATTATCCATGTGATAAAACCGTTAAATTTATTTTAATGATTGTTGTAATAATAAAAATTATTCTTATTGCTATAGAATTTAAGAAAAAAGGTGAAGAACAGGAAGCTAAGAAATGTAAGTGTTAAACTTTTTAAAAATCTGAAGAAGAAGTAATATATTGTGCTTTTGTAGAAATAAGGATAGGGCTATTGACAGGTAACATTTTTTGTTTATTATCAAACTGAAGATGTCTAATCATATGGTTGATTTGAGTTGGTGTTTGCATATTTAACACTTGTAAAACTTTATTATAATTAATTTTATTATAATCTCTATCAGCAATATACCACCCATGACATTCTTTAATAACATTATATTCTTCTTTTGGAACAATAACATGTTGTTTCTTGATAAATCTATCAATATAAGAGGTATGAATAAAAGTTGCAACATCTTTAATAAGATATTCATATTCTTCAAACTGTTTGATACATTCAGGATATAAATCATAAAGCATATTTACCATTGCACTATCATGTCTAATCTGAAGATATCTAAATTTTACACTTGGTTCATTACCTCTTATTTTGAAAAGATCATTATATTTATTGCTAAAAATCTTATACTGTTTATTATCTTTAGAAAAAATAATAACACCTTGAATCTTTTTAAAATCACTGCTATCGATATATTTTTCCAATTCAATAACACTTTTAAACTTATGTTTAACAGGTTTTTGAACTCCGCAAGAGTCATTCAAATCGAGAACACCATTAATAAAAGTACCAACATGATAAACTGTAGGAGTTTCAGGAGGATCGCAAACAATACGATTAGAAGTACTGTTTCTGACAAGAAACATATATTGTTTCTTTTTATCCAACCCTGTATAAAAGTGTTCAAAACTGATATTATTAGCTTCGATAGCTTTCTTAAAAGCAGATCCAAAAGATTCTTTAGATGACCATTTGCTTTTAAAAGCATCTAATTTTCGATGAGTTGTCGTATACCATTTATTCTTGAAATAAAAAATTCTTATTAAGGCACCTTCATGGGAATCAAAGATATCACATTCTAATATATTTTTAATATCGTTGATTTTATCAATGGTGTATTCATTAGTATAGGAAAAGGCTTGCATAACAATTTGATCCTTATTAAAAACAACACCTCTGCAATCTTTTAATTGCTGGGAGTCGTCAGGGCCGCATTTAATGTAACAATAAAGATCTAATTCATTGTTATCATCTTTATCTGTAAGTTTTACAGAAGTACCGAGAGAATTAATAGTTTCTCGATTAAAATTATTATTTGTTGTTGCTTGTAACGTAAGTGACCCTAATGAGGGCAAGTCGACAGAATTATTGGATAAATCATTAGTAGTAGACATTTGAAAGTTTATTAAATCTTAATAGTTTTTAAATAATAAATCAATTTTTATTTTTGAGAATAAAAATTAAAAAAAAGAAATTTATTTAATTTGTTTGTATAAAACTTATTTTTATACCATAGAATCACTAGGATTGTCATTAAGATTGTTATTTATTGTTTCGTAATCTATATTGTTATTTATTGTTGCGCAACAAAATATAGATATAATAAATAATACAAATACGATAGTTGAAATCCAATCACCAAATAAATTGTTTACTGTAATTAAAACATAATAGATAAACATTAAAAAACTAAAGCTAATAAGTAAACAAAATATCATCCATAATAAGCCTAAGCAACAATATTGAAGGCGTGATGCTAATCTACTTAATTTTTCTATCATAGTTTATAACTAATATTATAAAAATAATTTAATCAATTTTTATACAGTAAACCACAAAAAAAAGGTATCCAACAAACCTAATTTTTGATGCTTAAAAGTTATTGTGTTTAAAAAATTTATAATTAATAATTGATATAATCACCGTCTTTATTAATAAGATCGTCTATTCTTTTTGATACACTGTTAATAACACTAATACAAGTTAAATATTTATTATTTTTCATCATATCTAGTTGTTGCTCTTGGTCTACCTGATCCTTCTAATCTTTGTATATTTTTGGTTTCATAGTTTTTTTGAAATATTTAAATCATTTTGCAATTTTTTTGCATATACCAACCATCTTCACGCCTTATAATAATTTTATATTTGTCTATATTATTTAAAACCATTTTTTTAAACACAGTAACTTTTAAGCGTCAAAATTATGTTTATTGGATACTTTTTTTATGGTTTATTGTATATTATTTTTACTTTTGTTTACTTAAAGATAAGCGTATTAATAGAAAGAAATAAATATTACAATGAAATGACAGAGTCTAATATCGATAAGCAATATAGATGTTTAAAAATACCACTTAACATTTTTATTAGAAAAAAATCATCCTTAGGTTCTAAAAAATATATTTTTAACACTATTAATGATTCTGTTAATAGAACAACTCATATCACAACCAAAGCTTATCTTTTGCTACGTTTGTGGCTTTTAGAAAAATATCATAATAAATTAGTTTTTCCTGAGATAACTGAAGTTACTATAACTACTGCTATAAAATCCTTTTTAAAAGCATCTAATGGCCCTAAATCAAAAGATAAAATCTTATTACAAGAATTTACGCTACTAAAAAACTCTTTAAATTTTTCTGAAGAAGATGGTGCTAATTTAACTATAGTTTTATTATACTATGCAACAACTATGCTTACATCTATAGAAAATAATATTAAGTTACATTTTTTAGAATATATCAAACGTTATATTAATTCTTATTTCCGTCATTTATATAAAGATATTATAGATAATCCAAATAATACTAAAAAATTAAATAATGAAAATAAAAAAATATTAAACTCAGAATTAAACCTTTTAAAAAAAGATATTATTAATAATACTACAACATGTGATAAAAAATATCATAGTTGGTTAAAAGAAAATAGGTTTAAAATAGTCCCAGAAATATGTGATAAAGAAAATTATATTTATGAACTTAATTCAAATCCTCAAAAATATTTAAAATATATGATTTTCATGAATATAGAATTAGAAAAAATAGAAGGTAAAATGTTTCAATTTTTTCCTTTACAAACCAATATAATACCAAAACATATCCAAATAGATACTGGTACATTAGTTAGATTTTTTATTGAAGGAACAGAAAAAAGATCATATTATATCAATGATATAAATTTACATAAAAACGAACTATGGAATACTATTTTTGATATCGATAAACAATGTAAATATTCTAATGATTATATTTTTGATTATACTATTATAACTGATGGATTTTCTGTATCTTTAAGATTTATACATAAAGATTTTTTAGAAAAACAAGAAACTAAAAAATTAAATATGAAAAATGGACGTCTTGCTTTAAAAGGATTAACTGATAAAGAAAAAGATGTTATAAGGAAAGAAAAAGAAATTAAAAAAAAAGAAATTGAAGATCAAAAGAAAAAAGAAAAAGATGAAAGCAAGGAATCATACCAAGATAAGAAAATCGAATTATCTAAAAAACAATTAAAAAAACAACAAGAATTTCCTTATATAGATGAATGTATTTCTAATGAAGAATTAGAAGGTCCTCATGTTTTTATGGATCCTGGTAAATATAGATTATTTATGATGATGAATGATAATAGTGTATTTTATTCTTATACTAATAGGAAAAGAATAGTCGAAACAAAAAGATTGAAATATCAACGTTTAATTAAAAATTTTAAAGATAAATTAAATATAACAAAAAAAGAAAATGAATTGTCACAATATAATGCAAAAACATGTGATTTAGAAAAATTTAAAAAATATATCTTAAAAAAATTAGAAATTAATGCAGAACTATTTGATTTATATAAAGAAAAAAAATTTAGACAATATAAATTATATGGTTATATTAATAGAAAAAGATCAGAAGATAAGTTATTAAATTCTATAGAAGAAAAATATAGTGAATATGTTAATGGTATAAAAATAAAACCTATTATAATAATAGGTGATTGGAGTATAGGTAAACAAATGAGAGGTTTTATATCAACTCCAAATATAACATTGAAAAGAAAATTAAAAGAGCGTTTTAAGGTGTATAATATAGATGAGTTTAGAACATCGTGTTTACATCACGAAATGGAAGAAAAATGTGAAAATTTACATTTACCAGATAAAAATGGAGATTATCGAAAGCAGCATTCAATCCTAACATGTCAAATGAAAAATCAACGGCTTGGATGTATAAATCGAGATCGTAATGGTGTAAAAAATATGAAAAAACTTTTTGATTATTATATGAAAACAGGAAAAAGACTGTTAAAATATGATAGACGTTATAATCTTGAAACAAAAAAACTAAAAAGACGTCCTAAGAAAGATAGCAAAACTGTCGATTCTATTATAAAGAAAGTTGTAACCACAGCTGAGTGAAAGTCTGTTGTCAAATACAACAATGCCCGACCTGATACTGGTTAGGGTGCATACAGTAAAAAAGCAACATTAAAATTAATTGTACTACTTTTTTTTGTGGTTTACTATAAAAGAATAAATAAATGTCTGGTAATTTTGAAGAAAAAGAAGTTGAAGAAAAAGATGTGTTAAATGATTATAGTTTAGGTGAAATAATTATACCGGAATCTATTGATATCAATAATATTATAATTTATATCGATGATGAACCACATATATGTAAAATACATACTATTATATTATTATATGATGATATTAGTTATCGTGAAGATGAAGAAAATGATTTTGATTCGCTTATTCTTGAAAAATTAGATATATTACAAAGTAAAGATATGACCATGCAAAGAATACGTGAATTTTTGCTAGATAAAAATTTAGATCAATTGAGGATACAATATTATTGGGAAATAAAGCAGGTTGAACAAGATTGGAAGCAGTTAGATTATAAAAGTATAGATGATGTTATAGCAGAATATAATAAGTTGATGGTAGATTCTACGCATTTTAAATTTATATATTCTCAACATTTTAATGAAAATAAAAATCAATATGCTTTAAAAATAGAAATCGATTCAAAAAATCGTTATGATGTTTATTTAGAAGATTATCTGGATAAAAAATCACCATTAAATAAATGTTTTGTGATAGATTTACCTTCTGATTTTAATATTTATAACTCTGTAATGGTTGAAAATACAAACATGAGAGAATACCTTCAAGAAGAGGTTGGTAATATAGTTTTCATAACTTTATTAAATAATAACACGTATCAAGGATTTGCTACAAATGTAGGTGATATAGATAGAAGAGATTCATCAATTATTGTAGCAGAATGTAAGGAAGAAGGTAATGCTACAAAATATATGAAGAAGGATAATATATTTTTTGATAAGTGGTATGTAAGACTTGGGTTAGATGAACATAATAACAATAAGGGAATTATATTAGATAAGTTAAATAGTATTAGAGAAGAATTTTATAAAGGTAATAAAATATTTTTTCTATCCAAAGAAAGAACTTTAAAAACAGTTTCTACAATATCAAATATTATTATTAACAATGATAGATATACCAACATATATGACGAACAAATTGATATAACATCAGGAGTTCATTGTAATGATAATACAAGTATTAATGTATATGATGAAATAAGTGTTGCTGATGTAGAAACATTTATGGGTAAGACTGAAGAAGAAAGAATTAATATGATTATGAAGACATGTAAGTCCTAAGGTTTAAATAATCAAGTTTGAAAAATTATTTTTCAAATGATACAAAAATAGTTTTTATATTTTTTATTTCTATTTTAGTTTTATATTTTTATTATTTAGAAACTAATTAACAGCGTAAACTTAAGTTTGGAATTGTTTTTATATTTTTTATTTTGTATCAATTGATTTTCGATTGATACAAAACATATTTTTTATTATTTCTATTTTAGTTTTTATATTTTTATTATTTTAGAAACTAATTAACAGCGTAAACTTAAGGTTGGAATTGTTTTTATATTTTTTTATTATTTCTATTTTAGTTTTATATTTTTATTATTTAGAAACTAATTAACAGCGTAAACTTAAGTTTGGAAATTGTTTTTATATTTTTTATTTTGTATCAATTGATTTTCGATTGATACAAAACATATTTTTTATTATTTCTATTTTAGTTTTTATATTTTTATTATTTTAGAAACTAATTATAAGGTTGGAATTGTTTTTATATTTTTTTGTTTTATATCAATTGATTTTTGATTGATACAAAACATATTTTTTATTATTTCTATTTTAGTTTATTATTTTAGTTTTATATTTTTTCTAAATTAATTAACAGCATAGAGAAGCAAGTAACTTAAGTTTAGAAATTGTTTTTTACATTTTTATGGCTTATCTTGTCTACTAGTTAAACTAATTAAACAAAGTACATAAGAAAATTTAACTAGAAGATTCTACAGACACATCGTTAGAATTATTACATTCTATCATTTTTTGCATAAATATATTTTCATTATAAGATTCTATGCGTTCTTGTTCATCAGAAAGTATCCAAGATTGTCCTAAAGAATCCGTTTCCACCCAAAATGACTTTGATTCTATATTAACGTCACGTTCGATTTTATGATAATTATAAATATATTCTGGACATATCATGCCACTATTTTGACGTAATATATTATTTTCATTTTCTGCTTTTAATAAGATTGGAGTTTCTAATAATTCTGTTGATGGCGGAGTTTCTCTATTTTTAATCCATGATAATCCAATATTAAGATTAGTAATAACATCATCTGGTGAATCAGACTTGAAATAAAAGTTAAGACCAAAATGATGATAGTAAGACCAGTGTACTAACTCTGGTGAATTTTTAAAAAGGTTTATTTTAAAATAATCTCCTTTATCTTCAAAATCTGAAATAGGTAATTGTCCAATATCTATACCGTGAAAGAATAAACATACACAAACCAAGTTTTCTAAATTGAATGGTTTATTTAGCCTAAAATCTGTTAAATCAAAAGTATAACCAACAGCAAATGTTGGAAGATAATATGCAATAGTTTTATAGATGCAACTGTTATCAGGATTTATGACTTCTTTATAACGCGGACTATAAATATGATGTTGAAATTCAGAACCGTTTTTAATATTAGTTTGACTTAATCCATGTGAAAAAGTTCCTGTATATTTTTGTTTAATAATTATTTGACTTTGTGGAATATCTTTTCTTTTATATTCACCAATTATAAGTGGTAATAGTGCATTTAATGGCATAAGCCCAGTAGGTTTTATTAAAGTTGTAAAATCTAAAGACATTTATATTTTATATTTTCTTTTTAAGTTTGTTATAAAATTGATTAATATATCCATTTGCTTAACTTTATTAAACCAAATGGATATAAGTAAAACTATAATAAATAATAAGCTGAAAGTTGCATCATCAAAGGTTATAGAAAATTATAATCTTTACAATATCTTAGATATTGATGCTTTAAATATACAGTTATTTCAAGCAGGTATTATTGATGTAACCACGGGTTTAACATGTATCCAAGTGAAAGAAGCTGTGAGTATGTTTATTGATAAATATAATAAATTACCTAATGAGATTCAACAAGTATTGATAAATCAACTTATATGTAACAATTTTTCTTAAAGCATAGCTAAATAATATTTTAATAAAATTTCCATATATTTTATTAAAATAAAAATTACAACAACAAAACTTCTTTACGTTTTGAATAAGAATATAAATATGTTTCCCCTAATCTATCTCTCTTTCTATCCTTTTCAGAAACTTTATCTATATTTTGTAGATATACCTCTCTTATCACCTTTTGATCAACTATTGGTAATATAACAATACCTTCATATTCTTTATTTTTACCAGATAAATCCATTTTTATTTCTGCATGTGACATTTCATAAAGTGGCGAATCCTTATTCTCTAAAAAACATGCTAATTCTTTTGGTAATAAATTAGCAGAATTTGGATGAAGTATCGACAATAATTGTTCAAATGGTGAAATTGACATTGTTTTAGGATATTGTTTATATACAAAAGATTCTACATAATTACACAATATTGATGCAAGTGGTGCATAATAATAATTATAACTATAATTTGGTGTTGGTAAACCTTGAAGATAATACCCTAAAACCCAATTTAATCCTTCAAGATAATCATGGCATATTTCTTCTTCTGTTTTTGTAGAAAGAAAAGATTTTTGCATATATTCTTTCTTATACGATTCAATATCTACAATATGCTCAACCGTGTTATTGTATGTATCACAACCCGCAATAATTGTGGTATTGTTATTTAATATTTCATCAGGATAAGTGTATCTTTTCAGGTTTAATTTTTTCTCAAAGAGTTCTTTCTCGTACTGTCCTATGGTTTTCAGAAAATGATATAAACTTTTTTTACAAAATTTAATACCTTCTTTGTCACTTTGTTGAGTAATGTAACCAAACTCTACACAAACTTTTTTATAAATATCGATAATCAAATCAATACCACCACCTATAATTTCTATTGATGGTATGTGAGGTAAGAAGTCATTACCAGCCATAAAACATAAGAAAATATAATCATTTATTAAATTCTTATCTAAGTATGATACTTGGTTTGCTAATACACACGGGGTCATTTCTTTTATTAAATCGTGTCTCATTTTACCAACGTTTATAATAAAATAGTCTTCGCTAAATGGATCATCTCTAAGAATAAACATTTTTGAAAGATGTGTACCTAAAGTAAGCATTACTAGATCAGCATCAACACCACATACACAATAAGTTTCATCAGGATCTCCATAATATCTTGTGTAATCAATGCAAGTATGTTCACTTTCACCTGGCACGTATTGATTAGAGAAAATTATATCAACGGTTTTTAATTCTTCTACCTTCTTTTTGATATAGTTGTCTAGGTAAGTTGATAACCCATCTAGAAATTCTGTACCAGGTGTTATAGAAGAAGGGTTAAAAGACTGAGTGTTATTAGTTTGTTGTTCTATAGCTGATTTAAATCTTCTTTGACGTTGCTGGCGTTGTTTTGATATTGGTGCAACTCCATCAATACCAATTATTATTCTTTTTTTAGGAGAAGTCATTCTAATAATTTTATCAATAGTATTGCATACATCTTGATAAACTAATATATCTTTATTGATAAAAGGTTGATGAATATTGTTGTTACCTAATAGTCTTGGGGGTTTTTTAAAATTACCGTATTCATAAATACGTTGAGCAGACGTGTGGATCAAGCCGTTGAGATCGAAGAGTAAGTTATCAATGTTTAAATGTCTGATAGAAGAATTATTTTTAAGAGATGTGATATGCTTGAAGAATTTTTTCTTAAGCCAAGGAAAGAAAAAATTTATTCCCATGTTGGTTTAGTTATTGAATTATGAGATAAATAATTCAATTAAAATTTTAATTGAATTAATAATTTAGTTTTTAAAAATTGTTATTAAAATGAATAACATAACTTACACAAAAGAATCTATAAAACACTTTATATCCTTATCAGGTCAGCCAGATTTGGATATATTTTTAACAAAATTAAATGCACCAATTGTGTATTATTATAAAGAAAATTTTTATTGTGGTGATGATAGAAATGTAAGATTTTATCTTGATAATTATTGTAATAAAGAAATTATTAAATCTCTCCCTATAGGTGAGGAGGTTATTAAAACGTTGGAAAAAAGATCAGATAAAAATCCAACAAATTTTTATTATTTTAAAGAAATAGATGGTATACCCTGGTTTTGTAAGTTTTCTATATTTTCAGGTTACATAAAAATGGATATATTTACAATTGATTTAAGTAATATCAAATCAATGGTGAACATTATGCAAAAAATAACTAAAAGCGAATAAAAATTTAATATTTGAACATACAGATAAAAATTAATAGAGATGATATCAAAACTTGAACAAGAAATAAGTAAAACAATAGCATAAATGAAAACTGTTTTATAAATTGATTAATAAATTAAAAATTAATTTATTAATCAATTTTTATTAGTATTTTTCTAATTTTGAAAGCCTATTTTCTAATTGTGTATTCTTATTTTTTAGTTCTATAATATCATTAAACTTTAATTCAACACCGCCGACAATAATGTTATCTTCTGTAATTACACAATAGTCGCTTAATATAAAACTGCCTCTATTTTCTTTAGGTCCTGGAGGCGCATAATAAAATTTTTTTTTATCAAGATTATTATTAATGTGGTTTTGAATCCATGTAGGATACTTATGTAATTCTTT
>Ga0302280_1003377_pt1 | contig 11601 bp, 11 predicted proteins | sample III_Fen_E1_1_FD_198771 | JGI IMG/M metagenome (GOLD analysis project Ga0302280, IMG submission 198771) | Peat permafrost microbial communities from Stordalen Mire near Abisko, Sweden - III_Fen_E1_1 | ecosystem: Environmental > Terrestrial > Soil > Wetlands > Permafrost | place: Sweden: Abisko...
CAAAACCGCCGGATTCCATTCAACAAGATATTTTCCGACAAAGCTCACGGATGTTTCAATGAAATCAGGCATCTCAAAGAACAATTTGCTTTTTTGTAAAAAGTTCCGTATCATTGTGAATTATTTATAAAACATTAAAGTAAACTAAATCTTTACAAGCAAAGTGTTTATTTTCCTTTTTCTACTTTAACGGTATATACTTTTTGTTTTGATTTTGTTAATGGCTATCCATATTTATTACACCAAAGGTAGACTCAGCTCCATGATGTAATAAATACAAACAACCAGTATTATATTAAACTTTTATCTTTTCTCATTTTATAAAGTTCCCATTAATAATAAAATAAGTCAACTCTATTTCATCTCGCTACACAACTTAGCTGTTTTGCGACAATCATCAGCACATTTTTTGCAATGATCGGCGGTAAACTTATCGCATTCAGTTGCACACTTTTCACATGCTTTAGCACAAGTTGCACACTCGCTAACAACATTTGCGCTATTTGCATTCATTGCTTTTGTTGCAGCTTTGCATGCAGTAACACAATCCTTGCAAAGTTGAGTGCAAAGAGTCATTTTGCTATCTTTTGTACACTTGGTTTCACATGTGTTACAAGATTTGATACATTCGTTGCAAGCATCAATACAAGCCTTGTACTTTTCATTTGTTAATTCACTTTTTACAACTGCCTTATCCAATGGCATCTTTGTTGTTGCTGCCATTGTAATAAATCCAATGGCTGCTAGTACTAAAATTGTTTTTTTCATGTTTTTATTTTTTTAGATTAATAATTTACTTGTTTTATTTTTTTAAGCACTCTCAAGTGTTTTCTTCATCGCAAGATATTCCTCAGACTTAATTTCTCCTGAAGCGTATCTTTTTTGCAAAATATCAAGAGCAGAGCCTCTTTTCTTTTGTTGAAAGGGTACGTAATAAGGTGTAAAGAATACCCAACAAAGCATACTACCCCAAATAAACCACCATATTAAGTGCATTCCCCATAAGTGATAACCATCGTAATACATAATTTTTATTTTTTTTAACTGTTAATTTATTTTTTGAATAAAAAAAGCGAGGGGTATTTCCCCTCGCATTCTTAATTAATCTGCATAATCATATTCGTATTCAACAACCAATTCATTGTTTACTGACGAAACACCCGGAGTATTCCAGGCAAGACTTGCAGCTGATTCCTTTTGATACAATGAATTAACTGTACCCGTTAAAGTCACCTTAGTTCCTGAAACGCTAACGTTAATATCCTGTTCACCTAAAGACCAGTTACGTGCAATAGCCGTTTCAACACTTTTTTTCTCAATAGCATCCTGAGTAGATGGTTCAAGTGTAATGTTATTAATTACATTTTTTACACCACTTAAGTATTTTATCGAATTGTTTGCAGAAACCTTCTGATAATTCCAGGTAACCGCACCTGTTAAAGTAACAAGGCCATTCTCAACCTTTACTTTTATTTTGTCGGTTGGATTTTCCCAACTGTTTTTCAAAGCATTTAATGCTGCGGTTGCAATTTCGTTATCAGTCTTTTCCCATGAGGTACCAACTTTAACTGTAATTTTTTCTACCAAAGCTTTAACACCCGCTATGTTTTTAGTAGCATTTTCAGCTTCCAATTTCTTGGTATAACTGTCCACAGTTCCTGTTAAGGTAACAATACCGTCTTTAGCAGTTACACCAATTTCGGCTGCATTCAACAACGGCTCCCATTTAATGGCGTCTTGAACGTCTTTTTGCAACATTTCATTTGTTTTCATATCTTTTTATTTTTAGTGTGAAAGAATTTCCACAACAATGCAAAGGTGCGGTGCTTGGGGTGCTTTTGTATTACAAATGCTTGCTAAAAAGTTACATCATTTACATATTTTATTTTGGGCATTCCGTTGATTACAACGACGGGTTTTACGTTCCAAACCTTCTCCGGTTATGGCTGTGGGTTATTCATTACAATCCCATACTTAAACAAAAAAGCACCTTCATTATAAGAACGAGGGTGCTTTTTTAAATTAAGTACTGAAATTAGATTAGCACTAATTAGCTAACCATTGCATGGTGTTTAGCATCTTCGCGTTGAAGTTCTGTTGCTGCACACTGATGTCCGTTAGCTTTAACGGTGCTTTCGCAAGCTTTGTCGTGGTTACCTGCCTCATGATGTTTAGCTGCATCTGTATGATGAGTTGCGGCTGCCGTTAAATGAGTGGCGATTTTTTTGTGGTTTTCTATTCCTTTTTTGTTCTCTGCAGTAGGAATGGTTGTCTGCTCTTTTTTAATGGGTGTTTCTACGTTTGCCATGATATGTTTTAATTAAATTGTAAATGAATTTTTACAACAATACAAAGGTGCGCTGCTGCAACTGTGTATGTGTTACACAATTCATAAAACAAGTTACATCATTCACATATTTTATTGGGGCGTTCCCGTGCCATAAGCGCACAGGCGGGCTTTACGCGCTGCACGGCAGCTTGCTATCAAATGCTTTAGCTCAGGAAAAAATATCATAAAAAGTGAATTCGTTTGATGAAGCTGTTGACTTTATAAGTAAGTAATAGCGTGAATTATGTAACTTTTATTAAACAGAGTGTAACACAAATCTATTTTACCTTTCTCACCTTTACACCGTTTTGAAAACACTTTCATCACATAAAACACATTAAAAATGAAAACAAATGAAGAATTGCAAAAGGATGTTCAAGATGCTATTAAATGGCAGCCTTTATTGCATGCAGCAGAAATTGGTGTTACAGCAAAAGATGGTGTAGTTACTTTGCTTGGAAATGTTGACACTTTTGCAAAGAAATTAGAAGCTGAAAATGCGGCTAAAAATGTTGCGGGTGTAAAAGCATTAGTAGAAGATATTACCATCAAATTTGGAACAAGCTGGAATAAAAGTGATAGTGATATTGCTACTGATGCATTAAATATTTTAAAAGGGAATTGGCAGGTTATTAGCGACAAAATAAAAATTAAGGTTGAAAACGGTTGGATAACCTTAAGTGGAGAGCAAAATTGGAATTATCAAAAAGATGCGGCAAAAATTTTAGTAAGCAGTCTTTTTGGTGTAACCGGTGTAACCAACAATATCACATTTAAATCCCTTTCAAATGATGATATAGAAAGAAAGGATGTAGAAGCTGCACTTGCCCGTAACTGGTCATTAAGTAATCAAGAAATTCATGTGGAAGTTTCAAGCCATAGAGTAATACTTTCAGGTACTGTTAATTCATTGTATCAAAAAGATGGAGCCGAAAAAATAGCCTTTAATGCATTAGGCGTTTGGGCAGTAACAAATGAATTGGAGATTGATTATAATTATGCGTTATCTCTTTAACAGAATATAAGAACGCTGTACCCTTGGCTATTGTTTAGGCGGTAGTTTATTAAGTATTGTCTGTTCTATACTTGCACAAAGGGAAAAAGAAAACCCTGTTAATACAGCTACCTTTTTAGCCTCTATGGTTGACTTCTCTTATATAGGTTCAATGGGAGATGTGATTGATGGCGCGTTGATGAAAAAACTTGAACGGGGCGAGCTGCTAAAGAATGGCATTTTGCATGGGCATGATATGGAAACTGCCTTTAACCTTATCCGTTCGAATGATTTAATATGGAGCTATGCCGTAAATAATTACCTGAAAGGAATTACGCCTCCTGCTTTTGAAGTTATTTACTGGACAAACGATAACACCAATTTGCCTGCCAACATGTACCTGTTTTATATGAAGGAAATGATTGTAGGAAATAAGTTGAGTCGTAAAAATGCTTTGCGTATTTGCGATACACCGATTGATATAGGTAAGATAGATTTTCCTGTTTATATAATAGGATTGAAGGAAGATTATATCTCGCCTGCAAAAACCTGCTTTACCACTACCAAGCTGGTAAGCGGTCCTGTCGAATTTATTTTAGGAGGATCGGGTCATGTGATGGGTGCTATAAACCCGCCCTATAAAAAGAAGTATGGGTATTATATGGATGGTAAATTAGGACATGAGTTTGAAGATTGGGTAAACACCGCGCATTTTTATGAAGGTAGTTGGTGGACACCTTGGAGTGAACGATTGAAAAAGAATTCAGGTAAGGAAATTCCTGCACCTGCTAAGCCCGGTAACTCAACCTATAAAGCCATTGAGCCTGCACCCGGCAGGTATGTAAAAGAAAAATGTGAGTGATACGTGTAATGAGAAGTGAAATAAATATCATTTTAATACAACTATAAAGGCACGGACGAAGAAGTAAAGCAGGGTAAAGCCAAACAGGGAGAAACCATGCCCGGTGACAATACCCATGTACACATCATCGTAAGCCGGAAAGATAAAAGCAAAGAAATAAAACTCTCTCCCTTAGCTAATAGCAAAAAACTGTTCAGCCGTGAAGACTTTAAAACGAAGTGCTGCAAGCACTTTGATGAGAACTACAAATACCAAGGTTCCGGCAAAGAACTGGAAAAGCATATAGTTATGCGTGATGGAACAGTAGAAGAACGCATCGCTTACATTAATAAAGAATACGAGCAGCGAAAAAACCTGCGTGATACAGATACTACCAAAGAGCAAACCCAAACTAAAGAACAGCAGCAAAACCCCGATACACTTAAACAAGCTCCTGAACAAAAACCGACACAAAAGCCCGATACAGATTACGGCTATGGAATGAGTATGTAAGATATACGACCGACCTCTAAGAAATTATGGCTAACGTAGCCAATCCGTTTTACAGGTGGGTAAAAGGAAGCAGCCCTTGTCCGAAGTTTTGCACCGGCAAAACAAGTTTGGGCTGCGCAGAAAAACGGATGCAGCTAAACGTCCAAAATTTATTAGCAGTCTTGACTTTTTGTCTCCCTTTTGTGTCAAGACAAAAGAGAGGTATAAGCCAATTAAACCACTTGAGATTGCTCAAAATAGGTTCGAGCATCCATCAATAGCCTCGTCTGCCCCGGGTTTACGTAACCAACACTATATGAAAACCGAGCACAAGCCCAACTAGATGCGTAGCAGAATGACTTTGTGCTCGCATATTTATTACTTTTATGCCGCATGGAGAAAGAGATTAAATACCATACACCACAACAGGCATTTTTAAAAGCACGCGATTGGTGCGCTTATCAGGAGCGCTGCCAGCAAGAGGTGCGAGATAAACTGTATGGCTATGGCTTGAGAAGTGATGATGTAGAAAACCTGATTGCCCGATTGATAGATGAAAACTTTGTAAACGAAGAGCGCTTCGCTAAAGCTTTTGCCGGAGGAAAATTCCGTATAAAAAAGTGGGGAAGGGTTAAAATCAAGATGGAGTTAAAAGCCCGAAGAATAAGTGACTACTGCATACAAAAAGGACTGAAAGAAATTGACGGCAACGAGTATATAAAAACTCTCAAGAAGGTTTTAGAACAAAAAGCTAAAACCATTACCGAAAAAAATCACCTGAAGAAGAAACAAAAACTGGTGCGCTATGCTATCGGTAAAGGCTACGAGCAGGATTTGATTTTTGATATTTTGAACGACGATAACTCGGATTAAATTTTTATTCTCTTACACAAGAGAAATGAATGTTGACAGGAGAGAAATCATCTCTTACACAAAGGAAATCATCATTTGCAAGAGAGAAATCACGTCTTACATGAAAGAAAACGTCATTGACAAGAGAGAAATGATGTCTTACACGAAGGAAATCATTGCTTACAAGAGAGAAATCATCTCTTACACGAAAGAAATCATTGTTGATAAGAGAGAAATGATGTTTTACAACAAAGAAATTATCGCTAACAGCCTAAAAATAGCCTTTTTCAGGGTATTTATGTTAAAGTCCGTTAAATCTTTACATTTCTTGTAACATTTTTCTAAAAATTACGTCTAATGATATATGGGAGAGATACTAAAATGATTCTGTTATTGCGAGGAGTTTTGCGGAATGAGCAAAATGAACTGACGAAGCAATCGCTATAACTAAATGAGATTGCCGCGCTACACTTCGTTCCGCTCGCAATGACAAAAAATATAAAAGAAATAGAATAACTAAATAAGGAAAGACATGATTTAAAATTTGTACTCCAAGTCTGCATACAAAAACTAAAAACGCTGATTGTAAGGAAACATTTGGTGTGCAGGCTGCCTTACATGGAGCAACAAATAAATAAGTTATGTTTAAAAGACAAATCACCTCACAAAACATGTATCAAACGTTACTAAACGTATTGACTACATTCAACCCCTCATGGAGCACCAACACAGCCATCAGTGCTGTAGTAACAACCCTTACCAGCCTGCTGGGGTTATTGGGTATAGCAGGCACAACGCAAAAAAATGCCACCAAAGGTATAACGCAAAGCAAGGCGCAGGCACGTAGCAACCTTATACAAATGGCATTGGCGCACTCGGCAGCAGGTATGGCCTATGCGGCAAGTATAAGCAATACTACTTTGCGCGTTAATAGCAAACTTACCGAAAGTAAGTTAAACAAAGCCAGCGATGCATCTTTCGTAAGTTTATGTATGGCACTTTACAATTTACTAAACCCGTATGCAGCTAGTTTAACGGCCTTTGGTGCTAATGCGGCAACCTTGTTGGCTTTCAAAAATGCCATCACTTCTTATCAGCCCGTTAGTCAAACACCAAAAAATGCGCGTGCAGCCAAAAAATCGGCAACGCTAAATGTGGGTGCACAACTAACTGCCATAGATACCTTGGTGAAAAATCAGTTAGACCCTTTGATGGTGCAGTTTAAAACCACCAATACCGATTTTTACGACCAGTACACCAGCCTTAGGCATGCTGCGCCCGTAAGCCATCATTTAAAATACATCACCTTGCAGTTGCACATAAAAACGGCAGCAGGTTTGGCTCTGCAAAATGCCGAAATAAAACTAACATCCATCAAACACAAAAAACGCAAAGCACTTAGCAAAGCCGATGGAAGCCGAAACTTTACCCGCCTGAAACCCGATACCTTTACCATTGTTGTGTCATTGCCCGGTTATGTAACCCAAACACAAACCATAACCGTTAATGCACCGCAAAAACTACCCGTAAATTTTGTACTGGTTGCAAGCACAGGTGGAACAACAGGTGGCGGAACTACAACGGGTACTACACCTCCGGTAACTGCTTAATCAGGTTGCAGGTAGCATTTATCAGGTAACAGAAAATCCTTCTTTGCATAAGAGAGGGATTTTTTTTGTTACAATATTTATTATATCTTTACGTTAGGCAAAATATAATGAAAAAACTTTTTATATTCTTATACCTTTCTTCAAACTATGTTTTTGCGCAATGGAATCAGGTAAATACATCAATTTGCTCTTATACTTTTACTTCAACATGGTCTCAATTTTTTAGTTATGATATTGGAAAAGATTCTTGTATAGCTATAGCAAATACCTATGTTACTAATGCACCTAATCCACCGGAACGGTTTTATATAGAATCCACAACAAATGAATTTAATACTGTTAATGAGTTTGGATCTTTTGGATCTTCAGCTTCTTATATTGTAGATTTAAATTATGTTTCGGACACATCAGCGAATTATATTTTCTGGTTTAATCAGTATTACATTAACTCATATAATTACCCTATACCTGCTTGGGGTGGGTTTAACAACTCAAGCTGGCAAAATCAATTTGCTTATCTTTCCTTTATTAATGGAGATTCTGCAAGTGTGTTTTCCTATAATAAAAGCACTCATTCTATATTACAACAAAAAATCTTTTATAATGTATCGACAAAACCTTTTAGCATGGCATTTGTAAATGATTCTACAGGTTATGTAGGTTTGTGGAGCAGTATTACTAATGCCAATATAATTTATAAAACAACTAATTACGGCATAACATGGAGTAACACATATACAGATACTAATTCATTAAATGCTATATTTTTCCCCTCCATAACTATAGGTTATGCCGTGGGCATTACGGGTATGGATTTTTTTTGTTATATTTGTTATACTTATAAAACAACATGAAGAAATTATTTACTCTCTTAGCCTTAGCGTTTTGTTTGAATGGGAAGGCGCAAACATGGGTAGTATTACCTGATACTAATTTTGCAAACTATTTACAAAGTTGGTTTCCTGGTATAATGCAGGGAGATTCTTTAGATATAACTAATAGCTTGGTTACAACAACACATGCAATGGTTGTTCATAGTTACAATATTAAAAATTTAACTGGAATACAGTATTTTACTTCTCTTACCTATTTAGATTGTGATGGTAATTTTTTAAGTTCATTTCCACCACTACCTACCACACTTACTCATTTAAGATGCAGTAATAATTTTTTTAAAACCCTTCCTGCATTACCAGGCAATCTCAATTTTTTGGATTGCAGTTCAGATTCTTTAACAACATTACCAATGCTACCTAATTCGCTTGACACTTTAATTTGTACAGACAATAATAATCAATTAACATCACTGCCAATACTACCTAATTCTCTTAAAGTTTTAGAATGCCAATGGAATGGATATTTAACTACTTTACCTACTCTGCCTGATTCGCTTCAAGAATTAGTATGTTATGGCAACAATATAACTTGTTTCCCTACTTTCCCAAGCTCCATAACTGGTATTGATATAAGTTTAAATGCTTTTGGATGTTTGCCAAATCATATACCTGCTATGGATGCAAATACTTTATTAACTCCTTTATGTGGTGTTGGTAATACTAATGGATGCCCCGTGCCTACTATTTGTAATTATAGTGTAAACTTTTCTTTAAGCCAAAGTTCAACTCCGCATGTTTGGAATGCATACCCTATTTATCCGTCAAATGTTTCTTCTGTTATTTGGTATTGGGGAGACGGTTATTCATCAGATAGCCTTTATCCAAATCATAATTATTCTACCGCAGGTTTATACAACATTTGTATAACTGTTAATGATAGTAATGGTTGTCAAACTTCATATTGTCAAAATGATTCTCTTTATCGAACTAGCAGTATCATTCAAATTAATGTTATAAATAACATAACAGGCATCTCTAAATACTCAAGTCTTAATACTAATACCTCCATCTACCCTAACCCCAACAATGGTAGTTTTATTATAGAGCCAAGCAGCGCAACAAAGCAAACCATGCAGGTTTATGATATAAATGGTAAAATGGTTTTAAGTCAAACTATAAACGGCAAAACCAATATAGATGCCGGCAGCTTAACTGAGGGTGTTTATAATATAAGCCTGATTAGTAATGAGGGCGTGGTAAATAAGAGGGTGGTTATAGTGCATTAGGGAGTTTGTTCTAATAACGCTCCTAATATCTTTAAGAATAGCTTTTCCATCTAAGATTTTATTTTTTTTATCGTATAAAATTGTATTTTTGAAGACAACTTTAAAAAATACAACATGAAGAAAATTACTACAACTTTTTTAATTTGCTTAGCCACTTTTGCGGCAACAGCACAAACAGCCAAAATTTATGATTTTGCTGGAAACCATAATTTAGGTAATGGCTATAGCGGAGATGGGGGACTTGCCGTTGGCGCAAAGGCTTGGGAACCTTGGGGCATGACTTTTGATGCCTCAGGTAATTTATATTTTTGCGATTCTCAAAACGGAGTAGTGCGTAGGGTAAATACAGCGGGTGTAATTACAACCGTTGCCGGTAACCAGACATTGGCTGGCAATACTACAGTATACACTGGGCCCGCAACCTCTGTTGGGTTGGGTACTAATCTTACTGCTTTGTGTTTTGATGGAGTAGGTAATTTATTTATAGCTGATGGAAGCAATGAGTTGGTATGGGAAGTAAGTGCAGGGGGTAATATAAGTGTTTTTGCAGGTGGCGGATCTCTGGGGGTTAATGGAGTAGCACCTAATAATGCAACCTTAGGTTATATAACAGGTTTGGCTTATACATACAACAGTGCTTTGTTTGGTCCTAATGGAGCCTTATTAATAGCTCAAACAGGTAGTACTGCTGATAATTTAATATTGTCTGCTGATGTGTACAATAATGTTTTACAAGTGTATGGCGGTGGTGCAACAGCAGCTAATTATGGTGATGGCGGCGCTATAGGCAGTGCTGCATTTAATAACCCAAGGGGTATGGCTTTTGATGCGGCAGGCAATTTATATATTGCCGATGCGGGAAACAACCGTGTGCGCATAGTAAACACATCAGGCGTTATAAATAATTTTGCAGGTAGTGGTACCGGTGCAAGCGGTTTTAGTGGAGATGGAAGTCAGGCACTTGCAGCTAAATTAAGCAACCCTGTTGCAGTTTCTGTTGATGCTTCCGGAAATGTATATATAGTGGATAATGGTAATGGTCGCATACGGAAAGTAAATTCAGTGGGTACTATTAGTACCGTTGCCGGAACCAGTATTTCCGGTTATAACGGAGATGCTATTGCAGCAACTACAGCGCAATTGCAACAGCCCAGTGGTGTAGCTTGTGATGCTTCGGGTAATATATACATAGCTGATTTGAATAATAATGAAGTTAGAGAAGTAACCACAAATTGTGTTCCTCAAACTATAATAAGCCAACCAAAAGACACTACTGTATGCCCGGGTACTGAAGCGCAAATTACTTGTAATTATGTAAATTATACCGGTTATCAATGGCAATTAAACAGCGGCAGTGGTTTTGTCAATCATACGGTGAATTATTATTATTCAGGAGGAAGTACAGATACAATACAAAATCCAAGTATTCCAATGAATGGTTGGCAATACCGTTGTATAGTAAAAGGTTGCGGTAGTAATATAACCAGTAGTACGGCTACTTTAACAATAACGTATCCTGTTATTACATGTAATACTGCCATAATTTGTGCAGGTAGTGGTGCTTCGGCTACCTTAACAGCAAGCGGTGCTTCATCAGGCACCTATAACTGGAGTACAGGCGATGTTACAGATTATATTGTTGAAAATCCTACAGTTACTACCACTTATACGGTTACAGGAACTGATAATACTACCGGTTGCAACGGAACCGGAACAGGCACCATTACGGTATTGCAACCCCAGGTTCCAACCATTTGTGAGGTAACAACAGATAGTGTAACTAATTATAAGTACAATTATATATATTGGAACAGCTCTCTCTATTCTAAAGTGGATAGTTTTATTATTTACAGATATGATGCCGGTTCAGGGCATTATTTAAGAATCGGTTCAAGAGCTAATGATTCGTTAAGTGTGTATATAGATAAAGATTCTACCATAGGAGGACCTCACGGAGGAAACCCTGCCTATGCAAGCTGGAAATATGCATTGGCTATTCGCGATTCTTGTGGTAATATTGGTGCAAAGGGCCCTTATCACCAGTCTATATTTGTACAACAAACAGGTCAAAATTTCTCATGGACAGCTTATGTAGATAGCGGTTTTGCGAGTCTCCCTACAGGCTATGCTTTTTTAAGAGATAGCCTTGGTATTGGAGATTATCATCTTTTAGCATACGTATCAACCACTTCATCAACCGACCCTAATTATACCACTTACCCCAATGCGGTTTACCGTGTAGATGCTTTAGGATTTAATTGCACACCAACTACGGCAAGGCTACCGCATAACAATAGTGTGGATGCTGCAAAAGTAAAATCGCACAGTAATACAAACAATAACAGGGGTATGACAACGGGT
>Ga0302280_1003379_pt1 | contig 11599 bp, 13 predicted proteins | sample III_Fen_E1_1_FD_198771 | JGI IMG/M metagenome (GOLD analysis project Ga0302280, IMG submission 198771) | Peat permafrost microbial communities from Stordalen Mire near Abisko, Sweden - III_Fen_E1_1 | ecosystem: Environmental > Terrestrial > Soil > Wetlands > Permafrost | place: Sweden: Abisko...
ATTTAGAAGTAGAAAACGACAATTCTTACGTAGCAAATTGTTCTGCTGTTCATAATTGTGATAATGTACGTTATATCGGACAGAATATGTGGGCCGTAAAGGGTACCCAAAGAGCAATGGTTGAATATACAGATGATCCAGGAAAATTGGGATTGCCAAATAAACCTATTCATAAAGCAAATGATCTTATGTTGAACGAAATTACAAAAAGACTTGGCGGTTCTGCTGTAGTTGCTAGTACTACTAAAAAGAAGGGTGGATTTACATTTTCCGTATAATATCAAATATTTGCACTATCCTTTCCAAAAAGCAATCTTTAAGATACTAGGAGCAAACAATGGGTACATTAAAAACCTTAATATTTCTGCAAGCTTATCAAGATTCGTCTTGTTGTGATACCCGTTCTAGTCCGCAACGCAACGACTTCAAGTGGACCCGTGAATACAGCAATGCTTCTATATCAAACGCATTGTCTGAAACTTTCCAGGTACCCCCACAAACCACACAACTCCTCTTTAGCGGCACCAGGACCTTAACACAGGATGGTACCACAGAATACTCCATAGCACCTGTAATGTTCAATACAAGCCTATATCAGCTTACTAACGTTGGTGGCATGGCTTCTGGATTCAGAACTCTAAGATCTATTGGTACCGACGCTACAACACAAGTAACAACCTCTATAAACGGACCGATTTTAACCTATACCTTCACAGGCGGAACCCTTCCTGATCTCAGCTCAGTACAAGCTGGAGATAATGTTTTAATTGGAAACCTTTTTAATCAATTAAATCAAGGAACTACCGGGATTTGGCAAATTATTTCAACTACTTCTACTAGTATTTCCTTAGTAAATCCAAATGGATATGTTCAAGGACCAATCACCCTTGGTTCTGGATTTGCAACACAACTTCGTATTTTTAGTAGTACTGGAGTTCAAATAGGTGATACCCTCAATATTTCAAGTGGATTTAGTCCAGTATCTCAGAATTCTTATGAAATTACACAAGTAACCGATTACTATGTACAATTTTCATATACGGGGAGCTTACCATCTGAAGGTCCAATAATGACCGAAGTTGCTATCTATAGTATGGCTAAAACTACACTATATCTAGAAACTAACCAAAGTTTAGAGCTTCTAATAAATGGAGCTATGTCTGGACCTTCTGTTATTCCAACAGTTAGTAATGGAATTGCCTATCCTGGTTTGTTTCTAATTAATTCTCTAGTTTATAGCCTATCGGTGGTTAATAATAGCATAAACGTAGCTAATGTTACTCTCTTGTCTACCGAATAGTTGTGATATAAGGTATATATGGACCAAAAAGATAAAAATAAAATTGCTATTGGTTTTGGTGATAGCATAGAAGATGCCGAAGAGCGATCTGGTCTATCAGCATTGGAAAATGCTATTCAAAAAATGGATTCTCCAGAATACCTAGCTAAGAGCGAGTCCCCGCTTTCTCAATTGATAAAACAAACGACTGGTGCTGCTAAAAAGAAAGCGCCAAGTTTAGCATTTACAGAACTCCCTTCTCCTCAGTCAAACTTTCTAGGTCTTTTTAAAGCTAGAACAAGACTACTTCCTCCAGAACTTATCAAAACGGTTAGAATTACCGATCATCTAATTGCTGCAATTCTTAGAACTCGCGGCAACATAATGAAACTCTATGGCCATCTTAAAAAAGATCGCTTTGACGTTGGTATTGAACTTAAAATTAAGCCCGAGTTTTTAAAAGTTTTGAATCCGGAACAATATGAAAAAATTGTAAAAAGGATGAAAAGACTAGAGACTATTCTTTTAAATTGCGGTCACACCGAAGGCCTAGAACATCATGACCAAATGACTCTAGCAGATTTCATGAGCACTCAGACTATTAACGGACTGAGCTTTGGTTCTCATGCTACAGAAATTATCTATGATCGTTCTCATGAGCCAGATGAAAACGGTAATTTCCCTTTTCATAGATTTAGACCAAGAGACATGGCTACTATCTATCGTGCAGTTCGAAGGGGCGAACAAGTTGGAAGTAACCTCAGAGAACTAGCTCTAAAAGCTCTAGAAGCAATGGATGGCAAGAGTTTTAATATTGATATTAAAAAGCTTAGAGAAGACGAATACGCCTGGTTGCAAGTTATAGAAGGCCAACCAAGACAGGCTTTTACTGATAACGAAATGATTATCTATAATCTATTTCCTTCAACCGATGTAGAGCACAACGGATATCCTGTTAGCCCTTTAGACACTTGCATTAACTGTATTACTACTCATATTTCTATCGAAGCTTATTGGAAGACCTATTTTAGTAACGGTAAGTCGGCTAAGGGTATGCTCGTCATCAAGAGTGATGAGGTTGACCAGCAGATGATCGACGCGATTAAGATGCAGTTTAATGCTTCTATTAATTCCGTATCAAACGCTTTCAGAACTCCTATTTTCGGCCTCTCAAAAGGAGACGAAGTAGAATGGACAAGTACTGCTGACAAACTAGAGAATGGCGAATTCGGGTACACATACGATGCGGTTGCCCGTAATATCCTGTCTTCTTTTGGTGTTTCTCCAGACGAAATCCCAGGATACGGGCATCTTTCCAAATCTTCTAATTCTCAAACTTTGAGTGAATCTAACAACGAATTTAAAATGACCGCTGCCAGAGATTCTGGATTGCGTCCTCTTATCCTAGGGTGGCAAACTTTCTTTAATCAGCGTTTAATTCCAATCATTGACCCAGAATTAGGCCAATTGATAGATCTCAAACTTTCTGGTTTAGATAGTGAATCTAAAGAACAAGAAGCTGCTAGATTACAACAAGACTCTGAACTTTTCTATGATTATGACTCCTTATTGAGAGAAGTGGATCTTGAAGGTGTCGGCGAGGCAATGGGCGGCAGAATGCCGTTCAACGAAAGATATCGTCAAGTTCTAGACTTCTACACTAGTGTTGGTGAAATTAGAGGCAGATTTTTTGGCGATCCAGGCGCAACTTTTGATCCTCTTCTTAGATTCAAAAGAGATGCGTTTTGGTTACAGAACATACAATTACAAATACAAACTAACCCAAATAGCATCAAAGCCCTATATGCTCCTAGAGATCCAGAGTTAACCAAAGAATTACTCGAAATGGAAATTCAGGACATGCTAGAATCGGACGAGGAAGGAGTATAGTATGAAACGCATCAGATGGACTAATGAAATGTTACAAGAAGAAGCATTGAAATTTAATAACAAAAGAGATTTTCATAATAATAGTCCTGCGTATAAGACAGCCTCGTTTCGAGGAATTTTAGACGATATTTGTAAACATATGCCCGAAGTCTCCAACTTTCCCTGGTCTATAGAAGAATTACAAGAAGAAGCTTTAAAATATAAAAGTAGAAAACATTTTCAGATAAATAGCAATGCCTATCAAGTAGCACAAAAAAGAAAAATACTAGATCAAATTTGTTCACATATGCCAAAACATATGGATGTGTCTGGTAAAAATCATTCAAGATTTAAATGGACTTTGGAAAAACTGCAAATAGAAGCCTTAAAGTATAATAATAGAGGCGATCTATTTCTAAAAAATTTAGGTGCATATAAAGCTGCGGTACGATTAGAGATATTAGATGAAATCTGTAAACATATGAATAAATCTCATAATATTTCTAAACCAGAACAAAATTTATTTGATACAATTAAAAATATTTATCCAAAAACTCAGATTTTAAGAAAACGTAGTATTAAAATCGAAAACAAACCCCATATTAAGGGTTTTGATTTAGATATTTACATTCCAGAACTACGTAAGGGTATAGAGTTTGACGGAACTTATTGGCATTCTGTGGAAGGATTAAAAAGATCCAGACAACATTGGCCTAGTGAAGATTTGACCGATTATTCTAAAATTAAGGATAGTTATTTCGCTTCAAAAGGTATCCAAATATTTCATATCAAGGAAGAAGACTGGAATAAAGATAAACAAGTTTGTATTGATAAATGTTTAGAATTTTTGAATGTTACATTGGAAAAGGTAGCTTAATATGTCGATGATAGATTATAAATCAAAATATATGGATCTGAAAGCTAAATTTCTAAGTACTGTTGACTTGAGTTACAGACTCGGTTATGAAGCAGGACTTAAAGATTCACAAGCAGATCAAGCTCAACAACAAATGCAACAACAGGCAGCTATGTCACAACCAGGAATGCCTACAGAATCTCCTTCTATCGAAGATACCACTCCAGCTCAAGAACAACCTAAATCAACGAATCCAAATGAAGACGAACTTGGACAGCACATCGAAAAGCTTGAGTCTATGGTTGCTAAGGGAGAAATCTCCTCTTCAGAAGTACAAGAACTCAAAAAAACTTTAAATGATATTAAGTCTCTTCAGATTCAAATGAACTTGACTAAATCTATGGATAGTATCAAGCATAATCATAAACGTCCCGCTTTGACGCTTAGTCCAAAACTTCAGGCTAACCTGTCTGCACCGGCCAAAAAAGCCCTAACTCTGCAAGAACAAATTGTTGGGGATATTTTTAGCAAATGGGAGAAAGACGCTTCTAGTACAACTTCTGGAATCAGCTCCATCATTGGTATGGAAGGTTTGACTAAAAAAGATTAGTCGAATTAAAAAATGCATGGACTACACTCTTCCTCCAAAGACCAAATTACAAGACTAGTCGAAAACCTATTCGATAAGACAGCCCTACGTTTTTTGGGCGATCATCCAAAACTAAAACATAAAAAAATACCTTTGCTTGGATTTGAAGCAGGATTAGGCCTAGCTGCACTTTTTGTTCAATCCATGAATAACCGATGGTTAAACAACATAGAACAAGATGTACTAAAAGGTCTTGTAGATGGTTCTCTTTCCTATATAGAAGTTCTTAAGAACAAAACTTCAAACGATATCATACAAAAAGTAGATGGACTAGCTAGGGAAGCTAGGATTAGTGGTGAGAAAATACCAGAATCTGAGTTAAATAAGGCAGTCCAAGAAGAACTTTCTAAGGCTACCTCTCATTTAGAAATGATACTTTCATCAGAAAGTACTAAAAGCCGTAACTTAGGAATGGCCATGGATATCACCAGAGCTGCTGCGATCGATGGCGAACGCGATCCCATCGTTGGTTTTGCTGTTATTAGAGACGATAGTACTTGCGAAGTTTGTATAAAGCTAAACCTAATGCCAGACGGTGTCACTCCAAGACTTTATAGAATGTCAGAATTGAGTGCCGGCTATTATAAACGTGGAGATACAAAGCCTAGCCTTCTGGGTAATCACCCTCGATGTCGTTGCACACCATTTAATGTGCCCTCTGATTGGGGTTTTACCAAAGACGGGCATATTACCTTTGTAAGTGCTGGCCACGATGCCTTAGAAGAACAAAGAAAAGATTAAGTTTCACACAACTACTATCTTAGTGAGACCAAGACTATCTAGGACCTTGTAAACAAAGTACTTATCATTAAAATCTCTACCGCCGGTAAACACAACCTTCATGAGTCTAAACTTATTTTGCAAATTTCTACATCCCATTTATTTTTGGCGGCTTCTAAAAACATAGAAAACACTTCTTCTCCACACATTTGTTTGAACTTCTCTATATTTTCTGGAAATTGGTAGATTATATACTCATCTCCTTTTTTTGGTCCTTTAATCTTAACTATATCAAATGCTTCAATCATTACATGATTTACCCAATCATGTTGAGTTGCATTAGGTTCTCCAGTCCAAACGTAAAAATGATGTCCTTCGCCAGTAGCAAAATATAAACTAAGCTGACCTTTGTAAATTTTCATGTATTTCCTAAATTTCCCGGCGTCTTATGACAAATTTCACATTCACTATAGAAAGTACCTGGTATACCCGGTTGCTCATTAGGCCGCCACCTATGGGGCGGACAAGCCTTTTCTTTTGGACCCAATAGCTCGGGAGTTTGTGTCTTTTTATCCATTTTATACATGAATAGATTAAAGATTATTAAAACTGCAGCCATAATGAAAAAATTACTCATCTTATCTCCTATCAAATTTCATGCCAAGACTTTATACGATTTTTAACTATTTTTTTAGCATGACTGTAAAAATTTTTATATTCATATACTTCGACACCATTAATTCTAAGTAGTTGAATAGCAAACCAATTCGCCTGCTCTTCTGTTCTATTCTTTTTAGCTCTTTTGAATAGCTTACCCTTAGTCATATAAAAGAGATGCCCCGATTCATGCGCAAGTATGAAATATTTTTCTTTATACGAAAGACTTGGTTTAATAAATATAAAAGCCTTTAAAGATCCTACTTGACAGCAGTACCCTAGAAAGTCGTGATCGCATATACAACATCCTAAGTTAGTCAAATCGTTGGCTAATTCTTTATAAAGTTCTTTATAGTTCATTTAACCTATCCCACAATTATGATATAGTATTTATACAAGAAAGTCAAGGTGTTTTGTGGGACAATCTATATGGCAAACCATAGCTCAAGTCATAGCTCAAGTCATAGGTAAAATATTGGGTAGTGGAACCGAAGATGGGGCAAGTATAAGCGCTTCTATCGATATACCAATCAATGATGTCCCAAAAGAACCGATTGCTAATGAGTCCAAGATAGAGAGTTCTATGAAACCAGAGACTGTTAGTTTAGTAGTAACTCGTTCCAGAATCACGCCAGAAGGCATATTCGGCCAGCTTAAAAAGCAAGATGGATCTTTTATAGCCTATACTTTGGAACACTCTTTTAATGAAAAACCTAAGGTAGCCTTGGGCGTATACAAATGTGTACGCGGACAACATAGACTTCATAGTATGACAGAAGACTTTACCACCTTCGAAGTTACCGGCGTTCCAGACTTTCAAGGTAAGCCTGTATCTGGCATCCTATTTCATTGGGGTAATTTCGACAAAGATAGCAGCGGGTGCTTTTTGCTTGGTAAAGGAGAAACCCCAAATATGATTACAAATTCAAAAGTAGCATGGCAGGAATTTATGGATATGCTAGCTGGTGTTGACAGTTTTGAATTGACAGTAGAATAGTCTAATCTACGACTTCTTCTAGCGAACTATAGGTTCTAGTTGTTTCAGCATGAACTGTAAATTTTCTAGGTGCTGTATCTTGAATTTCCATAATCCAAACAGTGTACGTATCTTTTGAGTATTCTGCCGAATCTGATTCGTATCTTTCTACAGCATCTTCGGCAGCAGAAGAATAACCACCCAGGATAGTAATTTTAGATGTGTCATCTTTATCCCATTCTTTTCCAACACAATATAGGTAAGTTCTAAAGTTCATGTGCTTTCTCCTCTAACGCCTAATTCTTCGTAAATTTCATTAGCTAGAGCTATTTCTTCTCCAATTTTATTGGCTTGCTGTTCAAATAGTTCTCTGAGAGTCTCTGTATCTAAGCTCTCAAAGTCTAAATTTTTGTATTTTAATCGCTTTAGATATGAGTTCTTATTATTCATCTTAGTAGAATAGCAAGCTCATCTGAATAAATCAAGTTTTATTTTTGCTTTTTATCGAGCCAACTATGCATGGATGGACGAGCCATCATTTTTTTAAGCTTTTTCTCAGCTTTAAGCGATTTATTTAAACAGAGGGTTTGCCCTAGAGCTTTGATTTCGCCTTTAGTCAAGTTTGGCATGGTTTTTGCCATATAGGATTCGAATTCTTCTCTTTTATTCCAGGCTTTATACTCTTGCTCAGCTCTGGCTAACATGCTCATTCCCATAGCGCCTTCTCTGGCGTTAGGGTCATTTTTCTTGTCTTCAAAGCCTTTTTTCATTTTTTTGTCAAGCGACTCTTTACCAAGAGCGGCGCCACCGACTAGGGTAGCAGGAGCTGCCATTCCAGAGCCAGCCGTCATAGCTTTGTTAAGTTTAGGTTTAATCATTCCTGCGGATGAAACACTGTGAAGTCTATTTGGACTTACTTTATTTTCGCTAACTCCAGACATGTATTTTACAGCGTGCGCTCCAGCATCTTTTGGATTACTAAAGGTACCTTTTTCTCCACCAACTCCGGCTAGCTTACCAGCATGCTTTACGTGGAAATTGTCGCCTTCTTTTATAACAGAAACGTGCCCATGTTCTGGGTGTTGAAAATTACCACCACCAGTGTGATTCCAGCCTTTTGCACCATTAACAGGGGTTGATTTTGTAGGAGCCGGATGAGCGGATGGAATACTAGAACCAGGAACTTCTGCTTTTTTCATAGATTTTTCTTCTTCAAATAGCTCTATAGTTACGGAGGGTTCTGATTTGAATAGAGAATCCGCATCCGAATCTTTTTTCTTATCTTGTGCGGATATTAGTTCTGCAATACATTGTTTGTTAGCACTTGCTCCGGTTACTGTTATTCTACGAGCAATTGACTTAGTAACAACAATACCTTGTTTATCTACCTTAGAGCCTTCTATACTGAATCCAACCATAGGGTTTTCATCGGGATGCTGTGAATCATCTATAAATAAAGCAGCACATTCTTTGGCGGAATCTTTTTTGTCATCAAATAAACGTCCCATCACATATAGGTATGGTGTTTTGCATTTTTCCCAGTAATATTTATGACGGTCATTTTCACAATCTTTATCGGAAAATATTTTTTTATATTCTAGTATTTTTCCAACTGTTTGTGCAGGGATATCGCTCTTGTGCTCCCAATTAAAGGCTCCGCCTATCAATGAAGAACAATCTATACCCGCAAGATCTACGATTTCACCAGCGGTATCTATTGCTTGGCTAGATCCAATTCCGTCTATATAGGTGCACTGATTATCTGACATACACTAAAGATTGGTTTAAAGACATAATAATGAAAATTACTGAGTAATATCTAATAGTTATAAATTTATTTCCCATCTAATTTTACCACAGTCCCATATTCTACGAAAACCTAATGAAAGAGCCATTTCTTTTTCTGTATTGCCGATCCCACCCATTTTTTTGAGCTTTTTCTTGTTGAGAGATTGTTTAGAATATCTAAATTCTTTTTTAACATAAGAATAGTCTGGAGGCAGCTCTATACTTCTTTTAAATCCTATTTTACCGTATACGTTTCCCTTAGACCACCTATTGTCGGACCAAGAAACTAGCTTAGAATAACCATTGTTTTTAGCATATTTTATTAATTGTTTCAATAACTTACTAGCACCACCAACTACAGTTGTGTTATTTTTAAATGCCATTCTACTTAGTATCAACTCTTTATCGGAAAGGTTCCTATGATGTTTGCCTCCTGTCATTATTCCTAACAATTCTTTTTCCATATAAATACCGAATGCTATTTTAAAATTACAAGAACCCTGAATATGATGCTCTTCCAAAAATGCTGAAGCTATTTCTTTAGAAACTTCTATAACTTCCGTATTTCTAGCATATACCGTATCGGTGTTGCAATTAAAAAGAGATTTTAAATACCCTATTACCTGATCTTTTCTATTTAGCCATTCATCTTCAAATATAGTTATGAGATTAATTCCTTTAGAGTTAGATATTTCTAATTTGTTTTTATGTTCTCTTCTGTTTTTATATTCTTCGTTGTGCCACCATAAGCCGCAATATTCCAAGCCAATCATATTCTCAGGACACAGAATGTCTATTTCAAATGGTTTTATAAATTTTCTATCATTTTCTATTATTTTTATACCTAAATTAGATATAAAATCACTTATTTCTGACTGAGCACTGGAATGATGGGCTGTACATTTTCTGCATCCATTACCATATTTGAGTCTGTCTAAGTTACTAGCAAACTCTCCATGAATTTCGCATTCAAATTTTGCTGATTCTTTTAAACCTATATAATCTCCGTACTTAAATAGTGGCTTAATTTTCTTTTTATTTAAATCTTCTATCAATAGATCGTATTCTTTTTCTTTTAATCTATTTAGCTTAGATATATTATTAAAAGCGCATTTTTTACATCTCTTACCCTGTCTAAGGTTGTCGTATGTTATACTAGATTCCCCATGTAAGGGGCATAAATATGGAAGTTTTTCTTTGGCACGGTTATATTCTGAAAAAAGCGGAACATAAGAACAATCTAAAAAAAGCTTTCTAACTTTTTCTATATCTGTTCTTTGTTTTGATGCTCCAACAGCAAAGCCACACTTTGGGCATCCATGACTTCGTAAAAAAGAGCTTAATGAAGTTGAAAAACTACCATGTTTATGGCATTCGAAATCCAAAGGCAATTTTTTATTTTTATATATTGTAGATAATAACTTAACATCCTTAGAAATAGCTATATATGAAATTTGTTCTATTGTATAAGGCTTCATTACAATTACTATAATAAAGTGTAACTATTGTTTTGTCAATAAAAAACGTCTACCAACGAACGTTAGCTTCATTGACATTAGCTTCAGGATTGTTAACATTTTTCATGAACTCACTATCAGCTCGGGCTTCTTGACGCTCGAACTCATTGTCTCTGGGAGCTACTATTATACCCCCAAGAGTGCCAAGTACACCTGCGATAGATACCGCATTAACTAGGGATTCCTCAACTGCTTTAGTTGCATCAAAAAGTCCTAACTCCATGGGATCACCATAAGTCTCATTTTCTACGTCGTAGACCAGTTCAGGACTTCTTATGAGTTTTCCAATTACTTCACCGATTTCATCAGAGCTATGACCAGCATTATCCAGTAGGGTTCTGGGAAGACTTAACAGGGATTCCATAAGAACATCTCTAGCCGGATCTCCTTCTGGTAGAACTTCTGCAAGCTTAATAGCCATATCTATAGCCATCCTAGTGCCGCCTGGTAAAGCTCCGTGTTTAATAGCAGAACGCATAGCCATAGTGGCGTCTTCTATTCTATCGTGTTTTTCCTTGAGATCTGCTCCACTACCGGCAAATACGGTAAACTTGGCGATGCCGCTGGTTAACAAAGCTAGTCTTTCTTCAAACCATAGTTTTTCGGCTTTAGATTCAGCGTTAGTTGTCATTTTTTTGATTTCATCAGCTCTAACTTCAATATTAAGAGGATCTGAGTTTCCAACCACTGTAGACCTGTAGCGGTAACACTCGAAGGTCTCCATACCACTTCCTAGATCGTTTACAGAGCCATTAGAAAGTTGATCTTTAAGACCAAACACCTTTGCACCTGTGAAAGCACCAAGATCTATCAAAAACTGTTGTTGACTGTTAACAAACTGCCTAAGATGGGTCTTTAATGGCATAATGTTAATAGTCGTCGGATTTGCGAAGTTATAAGCTAGAGTTGTCATAACATTATCTGAAAATCCATGTGCTACTACTACTACGTTCTTAAAGTTTTCATCTCCATTGGCATATCTTTCACCAACTTCATTCAAAATAGGAGTGATTTGAAGCAAATCATTAATCATGCCATCAAATAGAATAAAAAGAGGTTTTTGCAAGAAAGTTCTAAGATTAGCCTGGTCATTTATGAAAACACTTGAAAACTTACCAAGATCTTCGTGTCCAGAGTAAATCGGGAGTCCGTCTATTCGCTCAATCTGATAACCCTCAGGTCCTGGCATTTCTTTGATGGTAATATGAGAACCTTCACCAAAACCTATCAATTCAAAACATTCATAGACCTTATTTGCCATTTCTTCATCGCCATTGGCACTAATCTT
>Ga0302280_1003381_pt1 | contig 11597 bp, 13 predicted proteins | sample III_Fen_E1_1_FD_198771 | JGI IMG/M metagenome (GOLD analysis project Ga0302280, IMG submission 198771) | Peat permafrost microbial communities from Stordalen Mire near Abisko, Sweden - III_Fen_E1_1 | ecosystem: Environmental > Terrestrial > Soil > Wetlands > Permafrost | place: Sweden: Abisko...
CTCTGTTGGCGCCCGACTCTTCCTAGAAAATGTCGGTTATCGTCATTCCGGCGAAGGCCGGAATCTATTTTTACCCCCATCCGGGAATCTATTTTTTGCAGTTTTTACTAAAGCCTGATACCCAATTGCAATTATTACTAAAAACTGGCCCGAAGCAAGCAAAACCCAACCTTTTTTGCAGAAATTACTAAAAACCGTTTCCCCGGTTGCAGGAACCAATTACAGATCCCTGCGTTATAGCCATACCTTTGACCCAACGAACAGATAAGGTAATGAAAATCAAATTTCTAATTTTTTCCATATTTTCCCTTTTGGCCTTTACAGATTGCACCAAGTCTTCCGGTCCATCGTCTGTAAGCGGGCAGGTGGTTGATAACACGACTGGGAAAGGAGTGCCGTATGCGCAGGTTTTTGTGGTAGGGGCAAGCGGTGGCACTATAGGCGCATTAGGCAACCAGCAAAGTGGCACTGCCACAGCGGACGCAAACGGTAATTTTTCTATTAGCTTTAACTGGGCTGGTGGGAATAACTATAGTGTAACGGCACAATCCCAATTCTATTTCCAGAGCCAGGCTATTTCAGATGTCAGCATAAATGCCGGTAAAAATAGTAATATTAAAATCCCAATGGTGCCGAAGGGTTTTGTGAGATTTTATCTGGTGAACTCTCATCCATTAGATACGGTATTTGATATTGTAATTGATGACTTCAACAATACTCCTGGTATCAGTAATATATGCAAAGACACATCTTATGTTGTTTATGGATTTGGAAACACTATGACTCATTTTAGTTATAAAATTTATAAGTATGACTTTACAAATGGCTCCATTTACTATGATTCAATATATGTTAAAGCCTTAGATACAGTCACCTTCACCATTAATTATTAAGCCATGAAAATCAAATTTTTGATATTGTGCTTTTTGGGGTTGGCTGCCTTCACAGCCTGCACCAAGTCTTCCGGGCCATCGTCTGTAAGCGGGCAGGTGGTTGACAACACGACCGGGAAAGGAGTGCCTTATGCACAGGTATATGTAGTAGGAGCAAGCAGCGGTACTATAGGCGCATTAGGCAATCAGCAAAGCGGCACTGCCACAGCAGATGCCAATGGTAATTATTCTATTAATTTTGATGCTTCCAGTGGGAATTATTATAGTGTAACAGCCCAGTCCCAATTCTATTTCCAGAGCCAGGCTATTTCAGATGTCAGCATAAATGCAGGTAAAAATAGCAATATTAAAATCCCAATGGTGCCAGAAGGTTTTGTGAGATTTAAGCTGGTGAATACAACGTCAGATACTATTTATGAATTCGCCATGCATGATTTTAACAATGATCCTGTTTTCTCGAGGCTTTATAAAGATACTTCTTTTGTTGTTTACGGTTTTGGAAATACATCAACCCGTTTTAGTTATGCCATTTATAATGGGTTTAACTATCAAACTTACTATGATACAGTTTATTTAAAAGCCTTAGATACAGTCACCTTCACCATTAATTATTGAGCAATGAAAATTAAATTTTTGATATTGTGTTTTTTGGGGTTGGTTGTTTTGATAGGTTGTAAAAAAGCCACGCAAACCTCTGGTTCTTCTTCCGTGAATGGCCAGGTAATTGACCAGACAACAGGAAAAGGTGTGCCGTATGCAGCAATAACCCTTATAGGCCAAAACAGCAATGTAATAGGTGCTATAGGGCAGCAGCAATTGAAAGATACTACCACAGACGTTAACGGTAATTTCTCTTTCAGTTTCAATTATGCAGGAGGGAATACTTATACATTACAAGCTGAGGCACCCAATTATTTTCTTTACGGGAACCCTGCCCCCATTTTATCACAAGGGCAGAACAATAATGTTAAAGTTAAAATTGCACCGGAAGGATGGGTACGATTTTATTTGGTGAATGGTCAACCATTAGATACTTTAATTGAATTTGTTCTGGATGATTTTAATAATGCTCCAACCTTACAAAATATTTACAAAAACACATCTTTCATTGTTTATGGTTTTGGAAATACTGTGACGCACTTTACGTATAAAATGGATAAAGGTGGTTTTGTTACACATAATGACAGTATCTATGTAAAAGCCTTAGATACAGTCACCTTCACCATTAATTATTAAACAATGAAAATTAAATTTTTGATATTGGGCTTTTTGGGGTTGGTTGTTTTCACAGATTGCACCAAGTCTTCCGGCCCATCTTCTGTAAGCGGGCAGGTGGTTGACAATACAACTGGAAAGGGCGTGCCGTATGCCCAGGTTTTTGTAGTAGGGGCAAGCACTGGTACTATAGGCGCATTAGGCAACCAGCAAAATGGTTCTGCCACGGCGGACGCAAACGGTAATTATTCTATAAATTTTGATGCTTCCGGTGGGAATTATTATAGTGTAACAGCACAATCACCATTCTATTTCCAGAGCCAGGCTATATCAGACGTTGGCATAAATGCCGGTAAAAACAGTAATGTTAAGATTCCATTGGTGCCGGAAGGGTGGGTCCGAATTAATTTAGTGAATGTTCCGCCGCTGGATACAATTCGAGAATTTATCCTTTATGGTTTTGATGGGGAAGTGGATGATAATGAATCGATTTACCAAAACAAGTCTTATGTTGTTCAAGGTTATGGAAACACAATGACTAATTTTACTTATAGAATACGTATTGGTACCGTATTAAATAGCAGTTTATCAGGTTCAGTTTATATTAAAGCCTTAGATACAGTCACCTTCACCATTAATTATTGAGGGCTAATTTCCTTTATTGTTCCTCATTGGCTTATCACCGCCATAGAGATGCATTCATTTTTCACTTTTAGCTTTTCATTTTTCACTTAACCTCAGTGATGATAAGGCTCGTTTCGGAGGATAGTCATGGCGCGGTAGAGTTGCTCTACAAATATGAGGCGGACCATCTGGTGTGTAAAAGTCATTTCAGAGAGCGAAAATTTAAAGTCGGCGCGGGCATATATTTCTTCATGGAAGCCATACGCGCCACCCGACAGGAAAATGATGTTTTTCGGGGCGTCATTGAACTTTTTCTGGAGAAATTCCGCGAATTTTTCAGAGGTAAACCCTTTGCCCTTGTCGTCGAGCAGGATAAGAAAATCGCCCGGTTTCAGGCGCTTCAGCACATCCTTTTTTTCTTCTTCGCGAAACTGTTCCGGCGAAGCGGTTTTAGTTGATTTTGGAAGGATCAGTTCCTTAAAATCAAAAGGTATATAATTAATAAGCCTTTTGCAGTATTTGTGGATGCCTTCGTTTAAGTAAGTATCGTCCGTTTTACCGGTACACCAAAATTCAATTTTCATAAGCTAAATTAGTCGTAGATTTAAAAAATGCCACAGATTCACAGATTATTTTTTTATTAATTTTTAGTTAGATAAAGCCTGAAGTTTAATCTGTGAATCTGTGGCACTTTCTTTTTTATTTTACAGGTATCACTGCCATGATGGAGAATGATTTGGCAATAAGTTTATATTCTTCTTTATCAATAGTATATATTTCGGCTTCGCAGTATTGCAGGCGTTTGCCGGGTTTTATCACCCATCCGCGCGCAAATAACTTTTCGCCGCGCCCGGGATTGAAATAAGATACTTTCAGGTCAGACGTAACTACCTTTTCGCCTTTACCGACCATAGAATAAGCCGCGAAACCTGTCACCAGGTCAGCAGCGGTGGCAATTACGCCACCATGCACCATGCCATCCTGCTGTTGCAGGTCAGGGGTAAACAATGCCTCGCCCTCAATATATCCGGGTTCTATCTTCGTAAGGACAAAGCCCATATACCGCATGAAGGAGTTTTTTCGCTCTGTGGCGCTTATTATTTCCCTGAAATCAGGGTTTAGGGACTGGTATATATATGGGGCGGTGAATTTTGCAGCCAAAATTTTAATTATTTCAGGTTTAAATATTCTCCGTCAATGTCTGTAAGCACATCTACGCCGGTGTCAGTAATTAATACCGTATGTTCATATTGCGCGGATAGTTTGCCATCTATGGTGCGGGCAGTCCAGTGATCTTTTTTGTCCACTTTTGAGCGCGCTTTTCCCTGGTTTATCATCGGCTCTATGGTAAATATCATGCCCGGTTTTAGTTTTGGCCCGGAGTTTTTATCTGCCGTATGGCTTACTTCAGGTTCTTCATGAAATTCAAGCCCCACGCCATGCCCGCAGAACTGGTAAACAACGCTGTAACCATGCGCCTGTGCATAACGGCCTATCTTATACCCGATATTCCCTAACCGGTTATCGGGGCGGCATTCTGCAATGCCGAGGTCAAGGCAATCTTTGGCGACATTCAGCAGGTCCTGCGCTTCCTGGCTTATTTCGCCCACCGTAAACATGGTGCAGGTATCGCCGAAATAGCCATTCAGGATTGTTGTAACGTCCACATTTACAATATCACCGTTCTTTAAAACATATTCATTCGGTATACCGTGGCATATTACGTCATTTACAGAGATGCATGAGGCGGCAGGGTAGCCTTTATAGCCAAGTGTAGCAGGAATGGCGTGGTGCTCATGCATATACTCCTCCACTTTCTTATTGATATATTCTGTTGTAACCCCTTCCTTTACATATTGCGCTATATGCTGGAGTGTTTTTCTTGCTAATTGGCAGCTTTTGCGGATATTCTCTATCTGCTGTGGTGTTTTAATAATGATGGGCAACTTTGCTATAATTTTAGATTTTATTTTTTATATACAAATTACTTTCTTTTTTCGTTGTTAAATTTCAAATATCTAAGTTTGAAAACTATTATGGTACAATGGCGGTATATATTTTGTCTTTTTGTCTTTATTGGCATTTTTGGTTGTAGTAAAAAGGACAATCAACCTGCAACCTCAATATCCACTTATACAGTCACCCTAAAAGATACAGCCAACGAATTCCCAATTTACCTCAGCGGCCATATTGGAAGTAAAAAAATTGGCCGCCTTATACTGAAACCATGGGATTCTGTTTTCACAGCCCAAACAGGAACAGATATTTACCTTGCCACCTCCGGCAACCCCGACAGTATCAAAAACGGATGGGGTGTACTATTATGGATAAAATTATCCTGCGCTTACGACTACAACGATGGCCTTTATTACTTTACCAACCCCGGTGATACAAGTCTTCACCTGGATGTGAAACTTCCCTGAAAATTACTCAGCTATCAGTTTGCCCTGCATCTTTGGGTAGTGGCCCGGATAGGTGCATATAAACGGATAAGTACCCGCAGCAGGCACAGTAAAGGTAATTGTATCGCTCTGGCCGGGTTGCAGTAATTTTGATGCAGCAGTTACGCCGGGCATATTTTTCCCCTGTATATCTCCTTTATTAATAAGGCTTTGTACGTTTGCATCGGTAGTCAGTACAAAGTTGTGCAGCATAGATGCATCAGTACAGGTATTTGTTAGCGCCAGTTTTACAGTTGACCCTGCCTTAGCGTGTATCTCCGCCTGGCTATAAGCCATTTCCTGCATATTATTACCGGTTATTTTCAGGTCAATGGTTTGACTTGCGGTTGGTTTTGCATTGTTCAGCGCTGCGTCTGCTTTGTCTGCGCTGCTTTTTGCAGCTGTAGTATCTTTTTGGGCAGAGTTGTTATTCTCACCACCATTGCTACAACTATTAAAGAAAAATAACTGGCCACCTGCCACCAGGCCAATTGCTACAATCGACAAAATTTTACGATTCATTTTTTTAATTTTTAATCTGCCGCAAAGATACGGTTTTTAAAATCTTTACTGGTTTTTGCCTGCCTAAAAGTGATTTAGAAAAACAGGCTCTTGTTTTATTCAAAGAAATATGTATTTTTGTTGAAAGGTTAAAATGAAGCTATCCAGTAAAATATACAGCGGATTTGCATTTATCCTGCTTTTGTTTGTTATTCTTACACTCATAAACCTGAGGCTGGCAAGAAAAACACAGGACAGGAATAGCAGGCTGAACCGTACGGAGCAGATCCTTACAAAATCTGCCTATATGCAGCGGTTCATACTTGATATGGAGGACGCGCTTAGAGGATATTTGCTTACGGGGAATAACGATTTCGTATTAACTTATAAAAAGGCGGCTTCCGATTTTTCAAATATGGATTCAAGCGCACCTGAATTGCTAAATAATAATGAAGAGCAGAAAGGTGTACTTGCAGATATATCACAAAAGCTGCAGATTTGGCAGGATAGTATTGCATCACCGTTAATAACCGTCAAAAAAATGGCTTTGACTGAGCAAACCAAAGAAGCCAATGAAAGATACAATTATTTTCTGACTTCAATCGTGTCTTCGGGTAAGGGAAAAAACATAACCGATTATATAATTTCCCGCTTTAATGAGTTTGACCATATAGAAAAGCAGGAGAAAAAATTGGTTGAAAATGAGCTTCATAATTCAATTAGAAATGAAGAAATTATCCTTCTTTTTATAGCCAGCCTGTGCCTTGTCGGGGGCATTATAATAGCGATCTATATAAGCCTTACCATTTCTTACCGGATCAAGGCTATAAAAGAAAATATCGATACTATCGCTGCCGGTAAGTTTAACGCATCTATTATTGATTCTCAAAAAGATGAATTGAGCGGCCTGGCGGAGGCAGTGAACATAATGTCGGAAAAACTCAAGGAAAAAGTGCTGACACTGGAAGCTGAAAACAAGATACTTCACCGGGAATTAAAAAGCAGGAACAGGTCAACCTCCGGCAATTAATTAATCACCATTTATAATTTTAACACTAATTTTGCTTTCGTCAATTTTGCAGGATTGCAAATGACAAGTGTCCATTTTTTCGGTTTAGAAATATAAAATTACTGCTTTGGATTTTAAAGATTATTATAAGGTTCTTGGAATAGAAAAAACAGCTACTGCCGACGATATTAAAAAGGCTTACCGCAAGCTTGCAAGAAAGTATCACCCGGATGTAAACCCTAACAATAAGGAGGCAGAGCAGAAATTCAAGGAAATAAATGAGGCCAACGAGGTATTGAACGATCCGGAAAAGCGGAAAAAATATGATACCCTGGGGGCCGATTGGCGAAACTATGAGCAACATGGCGGCAACAGCAGCGGTGGCTTTGACTGGGGAAAATACTCACAGGGGAACAGGGGCAATACGCGTTATGAATACTCTGAAGACATGGGGGATATGTTTGGGTCCGGTGGTTTTTCAGACTTTTTTGAAAACATCTTTGGTGGTGCCGGGCCGTCTTCGGGCAGGCGCAGGCAGCAGGGGCGGCAGCCAAACTACGCCACTAAAGGGCAGGATTTTGAAAGCGAAATGGATATTAGCCTGTATGAGGCCTATCATGGCACAGAAAGGATATTGACTTTAGACAAACAAAAGTTACGGATAAAAGTAAAACCCGGCATTGCCGACGGGCAAAACCTTCGCCTTGCTGGCAAGGGCGGCGCCGGGATGAATGGCGGGCCTGCAGGGGATATATTTATACGTGTGCACGTAGCCCCTGATGCTGAAAACAGGAGGCAGGGCGATGACCTATACAGGGATATACATATTCCTGTTTATACTGCAGTACTTGGCGGCGAAAACCAGGTAGCAACCTATGCAGGTGATATTAAATTTAAAATACCGGCAGGCGCGCAGAACGGTACTACCCTGCGTGTAAAAGGCAAAGGTTTTCCGGTGTATGGCAAAGCTGATCAGTTCGGCGATCTATACCTTAAAATTATTGTAGATATTCCTAAAAACCTTAGTGTAAAAGAGAAGGAATTGTGGAAAGAACTGGAGGAAATTAAAAAATCAGCCAAAGAATAAAGCTGCAAAGGAACCAAGCAATTTTTGCTTTTTACCTCAAAACAGAAACATTACCGGTTTGATAATGACGGCTATAGTCCCATCCCATGTATTCTATCTCATAGATAAATACATTATCAGGTGTGTGGATATTCTGGAATTCGCCATTCCACTGCTGGTGCCTGTCGTCGCTGGTGTAAACAAGTTCCCCCCACCTGTTATAAACCCTAAGGTGAAAATCCTGGACAAAAACCGGCATGATACCCCAAACATCATTTATACCATCTCCATTGGGAGTAAATGCATTAGGTACCCACAAATACGGGAGTTGAACAAGTTTAATAATATTAGATACGCTTGTTATTGATTCACTGTTGGCTTCATGGGCTACTACCTGGTAAAAGTAAATACCCGTATCAGTGTTCAATTTAGAGTCGCTATACGCGTTTATATTTTCAGATGATGGGTTTACAAAATCAAGAGGCCCCATGCTTTGTCCCAGATCCTGGCGCAATATTTCATATTGGCCTACGCCGCCTGGCCATTTTGTATAAGAATTCCATTGAAGATTGTTTTCAAATGGCTGTACAGACCCTTCCAGTACTATAGAGCATGCGGAATTGCTTACAAGGCTTCGGTAACCGCATTGATTTTCAACAATTAACTGATAACAATAAGATTGTTTTGCGACATCCACGCTGGTGTCATAGAAAACGGTGTCATTCCTGTCCATAATTGTAGCATAAAGCGCGAATGGCACATTCTGGCTCGCAGGTTTCCGGTATAGTAAATATGACTTATAGTTTCCTTCCGTAGCCTTTTGCCAATCTATTTCCACATAAGAATTACTGTCTACAGTTACCCTAACTATAGATCTTATTTGCGGGTATTTTGACAAACTTGTGTCGGTGCTTATCGCATAGCTTGCTGTTCCGTTGCTGTCACATACATTATAGCCATACAGGAGGTACTTATAGACTTTCGATTCATTATTGTAGGCAGTAGTATCTATAAAATAGTCCCTTGTAGTATACTTTGTTATAGTATCCAGTATTACCCGCGAACTGTCAGGGTTAATCCTCACAAGAACATAATAAAGAAAATATTTATTAAAGGCAATAGGGTCCCAACTGATAGTATATGAATTAATATCAGCAACGTTACCACAATATGCATTTGGCTCGGCGGGTATTGGAGGTGGTTTCAATACTATTTTTGTATTTACTATACTTGTAAGGGGGAAAGGGCAACCGTTATTTCTTGCTATGAGGGTTACGGTATAGGTATCTATAGATGCGTCGTTACAGGTTGTTCGCCAGCACAGGTCCTGTGTTATGGAACCAATACCAGAATCTTTGTGCAATACCGCATATGGGGGTTGTATGGCGCCCCCCGGGCCGAAAATATCACCAGAGAACGAAAAATAAATAGAATCACCCTGTGTGACACTTATGGTAATGGGCAGGCAAAAACTATCAGTGGCATAAGCAATGAAAGTACTATTGGGGTCGTAAATTGTATTAGTTACATCTTTTGAAAAAGTTGGGGGAGGGGAGTTCACACACGTACTAACCGTAAACTGCAATTCCCTGATATTATATCCAAGGAGCGAGTCGCGCAACTGTCCCGACGAGTTAAGTATTTTTCGGTATTCACATACCTTTATGGCTATAGAGTAAATACCTTCCTGCTGGGGGGTTACCGTTAGTTCACCGGTATGCGCATCTATTTTCACATCCGGGTTGCCATCCATTATATTCACTTTTAATCCATAGCCCGGCGCCCAGATTGCTGGCTTATACAGATTTGGATAAATAGTATTTCCCGGAAAATATAAAGGCCATGTCAACCCATCATTTGAGTCATTCTGAAGGTGAACACCATCAGTTGTTCCTTCGAGTGGCGTAATAAGCGAATATACAAGCGAGTCGCCATCTGCATCCGTTACATCATAATTAAAACTGAATGCGTTGTGGGTGCATAGAAGGGTTAATGGGTCTTTATTAAAATATGGCGTTGAATTTACTATGCTGAACGGCGGTATTACCATCATCAGGGTTTGTCCGGTGCTTCCACCGGGAGGCAGTCCCGTTATTATATTCCGGATTGATGTATTGCGGCAGCAGTCCTCCCAACTAAAATAATAGCCGGCAGTTGAATTATAAGTAACAGGATCGAAAGTAATTGTTCTCCCCGGGTTGTTCAGCGAACCATCAGGGACATAATCATAATGGCCTATTTCGGTGCAGCCGGTGGGTACTTTTATGCACTTTGATGCAATAAAAGAGGGTTCATCATCAAGGCCCAGTACCATGCGGAAACTCCCGACCTGTGTATTTGTAGCCCTGTCAAACATTCCTACATAAACATCATAAGGAAGCGGTGGCCTGGTAAAGCCAGGTACATTTGAAGGCGAGCAATCGCGAAAGATCCGCATCGTGAGCACATAGTTATTGCCGCCGACATGCTGAAGGCTCATATCTCCCCCAACTATATGCGAAGCACGCAAATGGTATGCGCTTGCCCCAATAAGTAATAAAATGATCAATAGCCTTTTCATAGTATAATACCTAACCTAAACACAGTTTAGACTAAAAAAATTGTGAAGGTTTAGTTTTTCCTTAAATTATTAACAAACTTTAACTTTATATCCTTACAAATCATTTTTAATCTTAAGTAACCTTCAAATTTAATGCTTTTACTATTATTTTTGCCACGGTTATTAAAAAAATCATGCTAAAACTAATATCTGAAAGCGGGCGGGAATATAGTATCGCATACCAGGGAAATGACATCGTCATTGACGGCAAAGTATTTTCACCGGATATTGCCCGTATCAATGAAACGAATTTTCATCTTTTGCTTGATAACAAATCCTTCAATGCGGTAGTTGTGAAGAATGAGGAGAAGAAGAATTTAGTGGTGGAGGTAAACGGAAACCGGTATGCCATTAACGTAAAAGACCAGTTTGAACTGCTGCTTGAAGAACTTGGCATGGCCAACCTGGCCGCCAATGTGATAGAAAATATAAAAGCCCCGATGCCCGGCCTGGTGGTAAGCATACCCGTAGCCCCCGGCGATACAGTGAAAAAAAACGCGCCCCTGCTGGTGCTGGAAGCCATGAAAATGGAAAACGTAATAAAAGCCCCAGCTGATGCGGTGGTGGATAGAATACTGGTAAAACCAAAAGATGCGGTGGAAAAGGGGCAGGTACTGATTACTTTTACCCTTAAACCCTAGAGAGAAACTTCAGCAGTTTCCGGCACAGTTTCATTTTCTATTTCGGGCAGCTGGCCCCATTTTATCCAGCGCCAGAGCCGCTCGTGCAGATAAAATACCGGTATTTTAGTAAACAGCTCTATACCCGCGATCTGTGCTGCATTTACGGGTACATGGGTAATAAAATAGGAGATCATGAAAGTATCAAAAAAGGCCACGCCACGCCATGCAATGCCCTTCACTATGCTCCTGACGTGAAAATTTTCAATTTTAATTCTGAACCAAAGCCGCTCGTGGAGGTAAAAAAGGAATATTTTGGTGAGTAGCTCAATGCCGCCGATGGAGAAGGCCTTATGATAGTCGCCGGTAATGAAAGTAGCGATAATAATAGTATCGGTAGTGCCTATTATCCGCCAGGATATGCCCTTTATTACACTTCTTATATGCGACTCTTTCATCGTTTTGTTTTTGCAAATATAATAAAAATAACAATGTCTATTGATTTTATATAGATTAAATTTTGTTAATCTGCCGGACTGAAAATTTTGAGCCCCTACCGCATAAACTTCCCCCTGCTGGCGCGAATCTGAGCGAAGCGGAGATTCGTGACCCTTCCCTATGCGTTCTCT
>Ga0302280_1003383_pt1 | contig 11594 bp, 9 predicted proteins | sample III_Fen_E1_1_FD_198771 | JGI IMG/M metagenome (GOLD analysis project Ga0302280, IMG submission 198771) | Peat permafrost microbial communities from Stordalen Mire near Abisko, Sweden - III_Fen_E1_1 | ecosystem: Environmental > Terrestrial > Soil > Wetlands > Permafrost | place: Sweden: Abisko...
AGAGCTTAGGGCATGTACAGTCTTAATTCCAAAAAATGAATATAAAACTACATTAACTTGCGGAATATGCTTTTCTGAAAACTACAACGTAGGAGAAAGCGAGATCTTCCATTGTCCCAAGTGTAATTTAACAGCCGGAAGAGACGTTAACGCGCCTAGAAACATATTCATCCGACAGTTAGTCTTGTAAGTTCTATATTATTTGCCTTATGCGACGGGGCTTATACATTTTCTAACATTTTTGTTAGTTTTCACACCACGACCGTCAGCGTAGATTGAATCCATCAACCGATCCAAATGATATTTGGAGTAAAAATCCAAACTACCACACTAAATAGAGTTAGAAAGATATCATCTTTTCAAAGATTAACCAAGACCCGAGACGATACGTCTCAAGTCTAAAAAACATCAATCCTATTTACTCCTTAAAAAACGGCATCTTGACATTAATTGATTTTTTACCCTTTCGTATGAACTCTTTTTATTCTATATCTATTCACCTAGTTCAACCGTCAGAATGTTTACTTCTCGTTTTGATAAAATCGAACCTAAAAATGATGTCTCGTCGCATCTAACTTCTATCCCTCGCGATCCGCCTTTAACTCCTTCTATTTTAGCTAAACCACGATCCAAGTTCAACTTTAAACCAAGTAAAGTTGCTTCTATTGTGGCTGAAATGAAATCTTCTCTTTCACTATCCTCATCTAAACCGGTAAATACCGAGTCTGAAAATTCGGAATTGTCCGAATCTGACTGCTCTGATTCTGAGTCTATATGTTCAGATTCAGATTCTAGCTCATCTTCCGAGTCAGATTCCAACTCAGATTCGGAAGATGATAATGACAGGAGAATACCTCTTAAACAACCAACTTTTAATCTAGATGCATTTGAGCCTCCCAACGAGTTTGGAGTGCGGTTCAGAACTCTTATTTCATGTGATGGCAAGTGTGAAAATACGTGTATTTGTTCTGTTACCCCACAACGAGGTACAAAGGTTCATCTTGCATTAAAGCCCCATCAAATCCCAGCCATCAAATGGATGGTTGAACAGGAAACTAATCCTATCTCTGGAGTACGTGGAGGGTTAAATTCCAGTTGTATGGGGTTAGGAAAAAGTCTAGAAGCACTTACAGTTATTATGAGGGATTATGCACTTCCTAAACCTCCACAGTATCCTACCCTTATTATCGCTCCCCTTTCTGCTGCGGTTAATACGTGGCCTGAACAGATTGATACTTTTTTAGGTGTTACTTGTCCCTATCTTGTATTCAGGAGAGAGATAATTGGTAAAGAGACTATAGATAATATGAGTATAGAAGAGTTGTGTAAATATAGGGTCATCATCACCAATTATGAAACTATTCGCGCCATTGCCGGAAAACATGGGATATATGATGATCTTTTCGAATTAGATCAGTTTGGGAGAAAAGCTGGGATTAATCCTACCTCTGTTCCTACTAATAAAATGATGACTCGTATTGGGGATATTGCACTTTTTAATATTCCATGGACTCGTATAATAGCAGACGAGTCACACGCGTTCAGTAATCCCAAAAGTGCGCTATTCTATTCTATGATGTGTCTTTACTCTGAACGTAAGTGGGGACTAACTGGGACACCGTTGCGCAATTATTCTTCCGATCTTTTTAGTCAGTTTCGTTTTCTTGGATTTCACAAGGTGATAGTTCCCAAACAATTCACTCTTAAACTTTACTGCGAATCGCAGCTGGATAGATGTATCCTTTATATGACAAAGGAAGATGCTAAGATTAAACTTCCCGAACTCAAAATGCTTACGATTCCTGTTGTTTTGGAGGGTAAAGAAAAAGAAATGTATGAATATTTCAAAAAGTCTACAAAGGAGGCTCATGATGGATTTTTGGCGGGATGTGTATCTTTTGCTAATGTTCTGACCCTTTTTCTACGTTTACGTCAGTGTTGTATTTCCGCCTATACTATCACGGCGGAAAGTTCACGAGACTATGACGAGAAAAAGGTAACCAAAGAGCGTTATACTCATGCTCAACAAGTTTTAGATAGGATGACTTCTGGTTTGGCTAGTTGGGTAAATGATCGTGATGGCACTGCAGGAATCCAATCATCTAAGATAAGCAAAGCTATCGATATTATCAAGGCGATACCTGAGGACGACAAGGTTATTGTCTTTACCAGTTTTAAGAAGGTAATTGATGTATTAGAATATGCACTTAGGGATAGGTGTCCAGAAACTACTTATGAGATAGTTGATGGGGATGTAACTGGAGATGAGCGCGCCTCGGCTCTCCATCGCTTTAAAAAGGGAAAGGCTAAAGTTCTCTTTATTTCTTACAAGGTTGGAGCAGAGGGATTAAACTTAACTGAAGCAACCCATATTATCCCTATGGAAACTACTTGGTGTCCTGCTGTTTTGGATCAAGCTAGTGCCCGTTCGCATAGAGTTGGTCAGGAAAGAGAAGTTACCGTGTATCAACTTGTAGCGCGAGATACCATTGAACAAAAGATGCTCGATATCTGCCAGAGGAAGAGAGAATTATTTGATCAGTTTGTGACCCAAAAAAAGAAGGGGGATATCAAGATGAATTCAGACACTTTAAGACGTCTTATCGCATAAGGAGGTATGGTAAAAGATTAATTTAACTATTCGTAACAGGTAAGTTACGAATAATACATTTCTTACAAGGGTACAAACCGCTCGACAAACATATTTAAATCTTTTTTATATTGCTCTATATCTAACTCAAATATAGAAGGATTAGCGGAAATATTAAACCAGTTTATCTTGTCTACATTCTTTTCTAAAAAATGAATGGCAGCCGGATTCGAGGAGAGATAGTCCCAATTAATTTTATCTACATTTTTTTTCTAAAAGGGAAATAGCTGACGGATTTTTAGAGACGTTAGACCAATTTATTTTACCAAGATTCTTTTCCAGTAGATAGATTGCTGCTGAATTTTTAGATAGAACATACCAATCTATCTCTTCTAGATTCTTTTCCAGGAGAGAAATGGTGGCCGGGTTCTCAGACAAGTTGCACCAATCTATCTTGTCTGGATTCTTTTCCAATATAGAGATTGCTGCTGGATTTGCTGAGAGACTAAGCCATTTTATCTTTTTCGGATTCTTTTCCAAAAGAGAAATTGCTTTTGGGTTGTAAGATAATGCTCTCCATTCTATCTTGTTTGGGTTCTTTTCCAAAAGAGGAATTGCTGCAGGATTTTCAGATAACCAAGACCAATCTATCTTTTCCGGATTCGTTTCCAATAGGGAAATTGCTGCAGGATTTTCAGATAACCAAGACCAATCTATCTTTTCCTGATTAATGAAAGATTTGAAACGTATTGGTTTATGAACAACGTATTGTGCCAGGATATGTAACAGGCATTTTGGTAGTTTTTGAACCATTTTGAAACAGATTAAAGTGTATTATTTATTACAGCTAGCTATACAGAATAAATCAGTTTTCTACCATAGAATTCAGTTTTATTAGTAATAAATTTTAGATAGACCAACTAGGAGACTTATAAAGTCTATCTAAATTGATTTTCTTTTTGTGTAACAAATAGTAAGACAATTTCGACAATGTTAAAACTACTACCAAAATGTCTTCTATATATAATATCACAATATATAGTATCTATACCAACTCGATTTAAACCTTTTATTAACCAAAAAAAATTAGATTGGTCATTCCTTTCTGATAATCCGTCAGCGATTTTTCTTCTAGAAAAGAATTTAGATAAGATAAATTGGTCTTTTCTTTCTACAAACCCGGCAGCAATTCCACTTCTCGAAAAGAATCCTGACAGGATAAATTGGGCTTGGCTCTCTAAAAATCCTACAGCGATTTCGCTTTTGGAAAAGAACCCGGAAAAAATAAATTGGTCTAGGCTATCTCAAAATCCCGCAGCGATATATCTTTTAGAAAACAATTTAGATAAAATAAATTGGTCTTCGCTTTCGACGAATCCTTCAGCAATTTCCCTCTTAGAAAAGAATCCGGCAAAGATAGATTGGATGTATTTATCTGTTAATCCTGCTGCTATTTCCCTTTTGGAAAAGAATATAGACAAAATATGTTGGTGTAATCTGAATAGGAATCCGGCTGCAATGTCTCTTTTGGAGAAGAACCCTGAAAAAATAGATTGGATACACTTGTCCGAAAATCCATCAGCCATTTCCCTTTTGGAAAAGAATATAGATAAAATAGACTGGTGTTGGGGTTCTAGCAATCCGGTTATATTTGAGATAGATATAGATAAGTATAAGAAAGATTTAAATTCGTGGGTCGTATCTGTCATTAATTGTTCACAATTCTAACTATATTCATTCGTGACAGTAATAACTACAAATTATACTTATGATATATAATAAAATTGAGATGGTTTGTCTCAATTTTTAATTTTAATTATTTTCTTATTTAATATATAGAGATGGTTAAACCATATAGACCGCTTTTAACAATAGAAAAATTAAAAAGCAATCGAGCTAGGCATGAAAAACTTTTTGGTCCAACCAGACCTTTATGGACATATCCTAGCCATCATCATCATCATCCGAAACCAATAGTAGATCCGTCTGCTTTTATTTGGTCTCCACCTTATCCCTATCCTTTAACTCCTACACCAAGTCCTACACCAAGTCCTACACCAAGTCCTACACCAAGTCCTACACCAAGTCCTACACCAATTCCTACACCAATTCCTACACCAATTCCTACACCAATTCCTACACCAATTCCTACACCAATTCCTACACCAATTCCTACACCAATTCCTACACCAATTCCTACACCAATTCCTACACCAATTCCTACACCTGCAACTTTTTCACTCCAGTCCAAGGTACAATCAGTTTATGATCAGGGTCAAATAGGTTCTTGTACAGCTAATGCGTTGTGTCAAGCATATCGAATACTTGAAACTGATACATTTCAACCTTCCCGTATGTATATTTATTACAAGGAACGGATGCTGGAAGATCCAAATAATACCCCGATTACTGATTCGGGGGCCGATCCAGCTGATGGTTTAACATGGATGTTACAGAATGGAGTTTGTCCCGAATCTGACTGGCCTTATATTGAGTCTAATGTAGATATAGCTCCCCCAACTTCATGTGATACAGATGCTATTGCGCATAAAATTATTAATATTGAATCATTAGATCAAACCTCAGATTCAGATTATGCTATCAATTTAATTAATGCTATCAAAACTACTATATTAGCTGGATATCCAGTGTGTATTGGTATTCAAGTTTACTCATCATTTATGACTGATGCAGTTACGGCTACAGGAGTAATACCTATACCGAGTTCGGACGATACACTTGACGGTGGCCATGAAATTTTGCTAATCGGATATGATGATACAACTCAATATATGACTTTTGTTAATTCGTGGGGAACTGAATGGGGTGTAAGTGGTTATGGAACTTTACCTTATGCTTATATTACAGACCAGAATCTCACTCAAGAATTCAGATATTTCACCTCTACAACTAATTAATAAATGGGTGATCATAAGGCATAAATATTAAATCATCTGAAAAACTATTTCAGATAAAATTCAAGATATGAATAGCAATATCAAATTATAAACAGTTCTATGCGTCTGTATAAATTTTTACTTATTGATTTTCTTTTGCTATAGTAATAGATGGAATCAATTAATTATCATACAATGCTTAAGCGGTTACCGAAATGTCTCTTATACATAATATCACAATATGTAACCTTTAAACCGACTCGTTTAAAACCGTTTATTGATAAGAAAAAGATAGATTGGACAGGTTTATTCGTGAATTCTGAAGCTATTTCTCTATTAGAGCAGAACCAGGAAAAGATAGATTGGAGTAGGCTTTCTATTAATCCTGCAGCTATTTCCCTATTAGAGCAGAACCAGGAAAAGATAGATTGGTCTAATCTATCATACAATCCTGCAGCTATTTCGCTTTTGGAAAAGAATCCGGAAAAGATAGATTGGTCTAATCTATCATACAATCCAGCAGCAATTTCCATTCTGGAATTAAATTCGGAAAAAATATCTTGGATTTATCTTTCTCAGAATCCGAAGGCAATTTCCCTCTTGGAAAAGAACCAAGAAAAAATAGTCTGGTATTGGCTTTCTATTAATCCTGCAGCAATTTCCCTTTTGGAAAATAACCCAGAAAATAGAAATTGGATGAGTCTTTCCGAAAATCCAGCCGCCATTTCTATTTTGGAAAAGAATTTGGACAAAGTAAAGTGGTGTTGGCTTTCTAGAAATCCGGCTGCCATTTCTATTTTGGAAAAGAATTTGGACAAGGTAGATTGGTGTTGGCTTTCTATGAACCCAGCTGCAATTTCCATACTGGAAAAGAACCTAGAAAAGATAGATTGGAGTTATCTATCTGAATATCCACAAGCAATTCATCTTTTGGAAAAGAATCCGGAAAAAATAGACTGGTCTCGTATATTTAGAAACCCGGCTATATTTGAGATAGATATAGAATAGTATAAGAAAGATTTAAATTTATTCGTCGTAAGTATTGAAAATTGTCCATAAATATTCAAACGGTTAAAACCGTCAATTAAGACCCGAAATTATATGTATCAGATACTAGAATTAATCGATTTTTATCCTATGAATTCATAGGGTAATATATTTATCGCGTCATCATGGTTAATACATTCCTTCCGTTTGCCGATTTTAAAAAGACTGCTAAATGTCTTGATTATCGTAGGCTTGGTAAACAGCGGTGCGAATCTATGCAAATTATTAATGTAAATGAGAATCCAGATATAAAAGGATGGAGGAATCATCCAGCTGTAATTATGTGGAGAGGTTATACTGATGCCTTGAAAATGTATTTTAATGTAATTGTCCAAGAGTGGATTGACCGGGGATATAAGAATAATCTTGCCTTGTATGAGCTTCCTGAAACCATCGAAATGCCTTGGTGGATGGGTTCTGAAGATTTTCATTATTCTCATCAGGCATCTTTATTACGGAAAGATTCAGAATTTTATGCTGATAAGTTCACTTTGTCTGAACAATATAGAAATAAAGGATATGTATGGCCTAAAATAATGAATGGTTGTCAGATCCTCGATTTTTACCCTCTTTCATCCAAGATAGTAGTGCAATCAAAGAAGCCTAAAAGAAAGTATACTATACCGCGGAGATTTCGCGCTATCAAGAAAGTTAGCGTTAAGCTTGATCTGTTACCTAAATGTCTCTTATACATAATATCACAATATATAACCCCCATACCAACTCGTTTTAGATCTTTTATTGATCAAGAAAAAATAGATTGGTATATACTCTCGAAAAATCCTGCAGCGATTTCGGTATTAAAAAAGAATCCGGACAAGTTATCTCGAAATCCTGCGGCAATTTCCCTCCTGGAAAAGAATCCGGACAAAATAGATTGGTCCTGGTTATCTGAAAATTCTGTGGCAATTTCCCTTCTGGAAAAGAACCTAGACAAGATAAATTGGTCTGGTCTATCTTATAATCCTGCGGCAATTTCCCTCCTGGAAAAGAATCCGGACAAGATAGTTTGGTCTGCTCTATCTCGAAATCCTGCGGCAATTTCTCTCCTGGAAAAGAATCCGGACAAGATAGATTGGTCTGGTCTATCTCAAAATCCTGCGGCAATTTCCCTCCTGGAAAAGAATCCAGACAAGATAAATTGGTCTTGGTTATCTGAAAATCCTGTGGCAATTTCCCTCCTGGAAAAGAATCCGGACAAAATAGATTGGTCCTGGCTATCTCTAAATCCTGCTGCAATTTCCCTCCTGGAAAAGAATAAGGACAAGATAAATTGGTTTTGGTTATCTCGAAATCCTGCGGCTATCTCTTTATTAGAAAAGAATCCGGGCAAGATAGATTGGTCTAGCATTTCTCTAAACCCTGCTATATTTGAGATGGATGTAGAGCAGTATAAGAAAGATTTAAATTCGTGGCCTAAAATAGTGAATGGTTATTAAATCCTCGACTTTACCCTCTTTCATTCAAGATAGTAGTACTACTCGAAGAAGTCGGCTGAAAGTATACCAAGGAAATTTCGCGCTATCAAGAAGGTAGTTGGCCTTAAAGATTAATTGATTTCTTCCTCCTGAGAACTGAGGAAGAAATATCATACTTCAATTTTCTACTCTTATGTAAACTTAGTTTTTATTATGCTTTATCTATTACCTAAATGTCTCGTACACATAATATCACAATATATAACCCCCACACCAACTCGTTTCAAACCTTTTATTGATAAGAAAAAGATAGATTGGTGTATACTCTCGAGAAATCCTGCAGCGATTTCGGTATTAAAAAAGCATCTGGACAAGATAGATTGGTTTGGTCTGGTCTGTCTCAAAATCCTGCGGCAATTTCCCTTTTGGAAAAGAATCCGGACAAGATAAATTGGTCTGGTCTATCTTATAATCCTGCGGCAATTTCCCTCCTGGAAAAGAATCCGGACAAGATAGATTGGCTTTGGTTATCTCGAAATCCTGCGGCAATTTCCCTCCTGGAAAAGAATCCGGACAAGATAGATTGGTCTAGTCTATCTTATAATTCTGCAGCAATTTCTCTCCTGGAAAAGAATCCGGATAAGATATATTGGTCTTGGCTATCTCAAAATCCTGTAGCAATTTCCCTCCTGGAAAAGAATCCGAACGAGATAGATTGGTATTGTTTATCTTATAATCCTGCGGCAATTTTCCTCCTCGAAAAGAACCTAGACAAAATAGATTGGTCCAATTTATCTTATAATCCTGCGGCAATTTCCCTCCTGGAAAAGAATCCGGACAAGATAGATTGGTTTTGTCTATCTTATAATCCTGGAGCAATTTCCCTCCTGGAAAAGAATCCGGACAAGATACATTGGTCTGGTCTATCTCGAAATCTTACAGTTATCTCTTTATTAGAAAAGAATCAGAAAAATATATGTTGGCCTAGCATTTCTTTAAACCCTGCTATATTCGAGATTGATATAGAGCAGTATAAAAAAGATTTAAATTCGCGGGTTGAACGTATTATCAATCATAAATTATGTAATAAATAAGGCGATACTACTCATGTTAAAGATTAATTGATTTTTCCTCTTTAGAATAGAAGAAAAATTATCTCTCTACTATTTCCTCTTCTAAAATCATGACATTTAATCCTTCAATCGATATCGTCTCTTTTGTTCTTCATGGATGTGCTATTATAGCAACTCTAATGTCTATTCTTGATATGTCGGGAGTAATAAGTGCTCCAGACGTTTCAGTATTTATATTAGGATGTCTAGGGCTTCTTATTATTGCCGGAAAGATTGGCGATGTAACTGAGGAGATAGAAAAGAAAACTAATCCTTTAACGGCTGGGTTAGCGAATGCCGCATTTGGTAATTTCCCAGAATTAGCCTTTGGTACTGCTTCATTATTTCATCAAGAGTACGATTTTTTGATGGCTACGCTCATTGGCAGCATCGTTTCCAATTGTCTGTTAGTTCTAGGTATGTCTATCTTTGCCGGAGCATGGCGCAATTCTACTCAGCAATGTGACCCTAAATTTCATTGTATTCATACATCTGGAGCCATCGCCTTAGTTCTATCTACTGTTTTTTATGCTATTGTATCACTTTGCGGAACAACTTTGTCAGACGGATCGAATCAACATATGAACCTGCTTATAGGAGCTCTCCTTATCCTAAACTATATCGTCAATAATATCTTTACATTCCGAGCAGTAACCCAGGCAGAAAAAGGGTTAGTGAAAAATTTGGAGGAGTTCATTTCACCTATGGTTAGACAAAAAACAACTCGAACTTTGAATGTGTCAGTTGATAACTCTCCAGCTGTAGCAACACCAACTTTAGCCTCTATTCTATATCCCGTCGCTACCGTATCAATCGACGTAAATGCTGCTGCTAAATATGGTAGTACGGATGCTACTAAAACAAAGGATGTAATCTCTACAGAAGAAGAAAATAAATCTTGGACCTGGATTATGGGTTGGTTGATGTATTCTCTTGTCATAGTAGCATTTATCTCCGAAGCTATCACTAGTAGAGTGACTAATATGGCAACCGATCTTAACATTACTCCTCGTTTTACTGGTGCAGTGCTTGTTGCTATACTGGGAAATTGTTGTGAACATTGGAGTGCTATCAAATCTGCCTGGGACGGAAACATTGATACAGGAGTACAAATTCCGATGGCATCTAGCCTACAAATCATCATGCTTCTAATACCCTTTTTCTCCTTCTTGTCTCTATCTTGTTCCACTTTCCTGCCGCTTGCCCTTGATAATGTATATCTTATCAGTCTATTATCATCCTCTATTGTTGTATGTTTTGTATTATCTAATCAACGCCCTAATATCTATCACGGAATGATGCTTATAAGTTTATATATAGTCATTGCTGGCGTATTTTTCAGTTCATAAAAATACCTCTATTTATCAAAGATTAATTTTCAAGAGTTTAGACAAGCATGTCTAAAGTCTAACAAATATCGAAAAACAATAAAATGAAAGGTATTATATGTCTACAAAATCGAGGGTAAATTTATCGTTTTAACTCCGGAATTAATTGATTTATATTTCCTTTATATACCGCAAATAATAACATTCCCCCTGAATCTATTAGAGGGACAATTAGATATTTTTCTTCGGAGGAAAACACGATCAATATTTTCACAAACTCTTTATCTAGTGTTTATACCTGACGCAGATGCTTAATAGATTACCAAAATGTCTCTTACACAAGATAGGGCAATATATACTCGTTCAATCTATACGTTTCAGATCGTTTATTGATCATGAAAAGATAAAATGGTCTTGTCTTTCGGAAAATCCAGAAGCAATTTATATATTGAAAAAAAACCTGGAAAAGATAGATTGGAAAATGCTTTCTCAGAATCCTAAAGCAATTTCACTGTTGAAAAGAAATTTAGAAAAGATAAACTGGTGTCATCTTTCCTTTAATCTGGCAGCTATTTCTCTTCTAGAAAAGAACCAAGAAAAGATAAACTGGTTTAACCTATCTCAAAATCCTGCGGCAATTTCCCTTTTAGAAAAGAATCTTGGAAAGATAAATTGGACTTATCTTTGTCAGAATCCTGAAGCTACTACTTTACTGAGAAATAATTATGAAAAGATAGATTGGTATTGTCTCTCGTTGAATCCAGGAGCGATTTCTATTCTGAAAAACAATCTTCAATGTATAAAATGGAGGTGTCTCTGTTGTAATTCGCAGGCGATGCCTTTGCTAGAAAAAAATTTAGACAAGCTAGATTGGAAATGTCTCTCGTGGAATCCAGCTGCTATTTCCCTTTTGGAAAAGAATGTGGAAAAAGTAGATTGGACTTTCCTTTCCGGAAATACGGCTGCTATTTCTCTTTTAGAAAAGAATCCAGACAAGATAGACTGGTGTCGGTTTTCTTGGAATTCTAATATATTTGAAATGGATCCTGAGAAGTATAAGAAAGATTTAAATTCCTGGGAAGTAGCTGTCGTCGATAAAGATCGAGGAAATTAAAATTATTTGAAATCTTTTTCAAATAAAGCTTAAAGGTTTGATTTTACCTTACAATAGAGTTTATTAACTCTAATAAACACCAATATCT
>Ga0302280_1003400_pt1 | contig 11535 bp, 11 predicted proteins | sample III_Fen_E1_1_FD_198771 | JGI IMG/M metagenome (GOLD analysis project Ga0302280, IMG submission 198771) | Peat permafrost microbial communities from Stordalen Mire near Abisko, Sweden - III_Fen_E1_1 | ecosystem: Environmental > Terrestrial > Soil > Wetlands > Permafrost | place: Sweden: Abisko...
TTTGTCATACAGGGAATATGATTTTTGTAAGAAGAGATTTAATACCAAAATTAAATCTCCCAGCCGATGAATTAGAAAATCCATACACGTTATTTATTACAGAGCATCTAATGGGTGGGAGTAACCGAATAGCCGCTAAAATATTATATCGGCTTGGATTAGTTGCTCCAGGGCTTGCGTCAAAAATCCATGCCGCATACTTTAAGGAACCAACATTTTTTTAATACCTTCCCCCATGATACAAAAATTAATCAATCATTATGACGCTTTGGCTTCCCATCGAGATGAATTTCGTCACAAAAATAAATATTACTATGCGTTGTTAGAAAAGCAATATCACTATTTTGTTCCTGAAGGCAAAAGAGTTCTTGAAATTGGATGCAGCACAGGAGATTTACTGGCATCCTTAAAACCATCCTATGGGATGGGGATTGATATCAGTCCTAAGATGATTGAACAGGCTCAGACCAAATATCCGACCATGAATTTTTGTGTGGGTGCTATTGAGGATATTGTGGTTGAAGAAAAATATGATTATATAATTCTTTCTGGGCTGTTTGGCGAGCTTGAGGATATTCAATCATTTTTAGAATCATTAAAGAAGTTTTGTACGCCGGATACACGGATTGTCATAGAATATTATAGTTATCTGTGGCAATCCTTATTAAAGATTGCGGAAGCTACCCATCGAAAAATTCCTCAAATTGAACAAAATTGGCTTACCTTTAATGATATTAATAATTTCCTACAATTAGCTAATTTTGAAACGATTAAAAAAGAGCGCACAACACTCCTGCCTTTTAATATTTGGGGAATCAGTTTCTTGTTTAATAAATATTTAGCAAAGTTACCATTCTTTAATGCCTTAACCCTTAATCATTTTATCGTCGCTCGTCCTTTGTTTGAGCCTACCAGAGATTATTCGGTAACTATCTTGGTTCCCTGCCGCAATGAAAAGGGTAATATTGAGCAGGCGGTTAGCCGTACGCCATCATTTGGCACTCATCAGGAATTTATTTTTGTGGAAGGCCATTCCAAAGATGGCACCTTTGAAGAAGTGGAACGTGTCATCAAAGCCTATCCAGACAAAGATATTAAATTATTCAAACAGCAGGGCAAGGGCAAAGGGGATGCGGTGCGTTTTGGTTTTGCAAAAGCCCAAAATGAGGTTTTGATGATCCTTGATGCTGATCTAACCGTGCCTCCAGAAGAATTACCTAAGTTCTATAATGCCATTCAACGTGGTCAAGGTGAATTTATCAATGGCTGCCGTTTAGTTTATCCGATGGAAGATGAGGCCATGCGATTCTTAAATCTAGTGGCTAATAAATCATTTGGATTATTTTTTTCATGGCTGTTAGGTCAGCGCTTTAAAGATACATTATGTGGGACAAAGGTAATGTTCAAGCATCATTATGAAGAGCTGGTGGCCAACCGTCATTATTTTGGTGATTTTGACCCATTTGGAGATTTTGATCTGATATTCGGTGCGGTGAAACTAAATTTAAAAGTGCTTGAGTTACCCATCCGTTATAAGAATCGCACTTATGGCACTACACAAATCCAGCGTTTTCGGCATGGGCTTTTGTTGTTAAAGATGTGTGGGTTTGCCATGAAGAAAATCAAATTTATCTAGGATTAAACTCATTGATCCTAATAGGGTTTTGATTACAATGAGTAATTATTGAGAAGTTGGGAGAATTTTGATGAATATTCTAATTACAGGTGGCGCATCAGGGTTAGGTGCCCAAATGACCAAGGAATTGGCAGCTCAGGGGGATAACACTGTTTATTTCACCTATTGCCATTCAGAAAAAGATGCAGAAGAAATTTCGCACTCCTTAAAAAATACACGAGCTATCAAATGTGATTTTAAAAAAGATGCAGATATAGACCATCTTCTTGAAAAAATTACAGAGATGGACCTAGATGTATTGATCAATAATTCAGCGTTGAATATTATAGAACAACATTTCCATAAGATAAGCCCTTGTATTTTCCTGGAAAATTTTACAAATCTGATGGTTCCTACCATCAAGATCACCCAAGAGGCTATTAAGGTTTTCAGAAAGAAAAAATTCGGTAAGATTATTAATATTCTATCGACGGTGGTTGTCAATAAGCCTCCCATCGGCATGTCTGAATATGCGGCTTTAAAATCCTATTTATTTTCTCTTAGTAAATCATGGGCTGCTGAAAATGCAACTTTTAATATTACGTCGAATTCTATTTCCCCGGATTTTATGCAAACCAAATTGACCGCTTATAAGGATGAACGGCTGGTTGAACTCTATGCCCAAGCGCATCCTTTAAAGAAAATATTAACGCCCAAGGAAGTGGCAGATGCAGTGGTATTCTTAGTTAATTGTTCCCAGCAGATCAATGGGATTAACATGGTAATTAATTCAGCTCAAAGTATTGCTTAAATCGGATATCCCGGTATGGAAATAGCCAAATACAACATCAACGATTTTTCCGAAGGGATGAGCTATGAATTCAGTAAAACGATTATACTCAAGGATGTTGATCGTTTTGCAGAAATTTCAGGCGATATAAGTCCGTTACACATGTCAGATTCATTTGCTCAGGCCAAGGGTTATCAAGGCCGTGTGGTTCATGGGGCCCTTTTAACGAGTTATATATCTCAGATTATTGGTGTCCATTTTCCTGGCGAGAATTGCTTACTGCAGAACATTAATATCAAATTCCATGCCCCTTGTTATATCAACGATAAGGTGAATATAAAGGCCCAGGTGGTTCAGGTTTCTCAAGGGGCCAACGCCGTTGTCTTGGAAGTTGTCGTAGAAAATTCCCAAACGAATGTCAATCTAGCAAAAGCTAAGGTACAAATAGCCTTTTCGAACAATCACCAGCCAACTGTATAATGATGGATACAACTCAGAAAAAAGAAGCCCTTAAAGGGATCAAACAAAAAATGGTGGTGGGTCATCATCAAGAAGCGTTTGATTCCTTGGTCACATTATCTAATCCTGATGATGATTTTATTTTACAAACGAAGTACGCATCTTTTTATAATTCAATAGCTGGGCATCTTCTTGTATTAAAAAAAATTCGCGTTGCTATCTTAGCTTCGAGCACTACGACACATTTCATAGATGTCCTTAAATTTTGGCTGGCTCAAGAAGGGTTTTCAGCCGAGATTTATGAGTCTGAATATAGCACCGTTCATCAATCCATTTTAGATCCTCAAAGCCAATTATATGCATTCAACCCGGATATTGTCTTTTTCTTTTCAAGTTATCGGGATATCAAATGTGACTTGCCACCAGGATCAAGTGAAATGCAGGTTGAAAATACAATCCATGCAGCGGTCAATGAATGCGTTTCTTTATGGCAGGTCCTGCGTCAAAAATCAAACGCGCATATCATTCAATGCAATGCAGATCTGCCCTATCTGAGGATTTTTGGAAATTATGAAACAACACCTGTTTGGGGCCAGACAAATATCCTGCGGCAATATAATTTAAATTTAGCCAAGGCGCTAGAGCCAGGTGTGAGTATCCTCGATCTCGACTTTTTGGCATCGATTTATGGACGGCGTAAATGGCATGATAGCCGTTTTTGGTATCATTCCAAACATGCCTTTGCCTTGGATGCCATTGGCCTGGTGGCTCATGAATTAGCTAAAACAATGGGAGCTATCAAAGGGACTGCCAAGAAATGCCTTGTCCTTGATCTTGATAATACTTTATGGGGTGGGGTGATCGCTGATGATGGATTAGACGGAATTTTGTTAGGCAGTGGCGCTGATGGGGAAGCCTTTGTTGATTTTCAACGTTATGTGTTAAAGCTTAAAGAGCGAGGGATTATCTTGGCTGTTTGCAGCAAGAATGAGGAAGAAACAGCTAAGGAAGTTTTTCTAAAACATCCGGATATGGTCTTAAAGCTAGAAGATATTGTGATTTTTAAAGCGAATTGGAAGGATAAGGCGAGTAATATCAAAGAAATTGCTGAAGTCTTGAATATAGGTTTGGATGCGATCGTCTTTATTGATGATAATCCTGTTGAACGGGAGCTGGTTAAATCCAATTTGCCCGTGGTAAGTGTTCCTGAAATGCCTGTCGATCCATCTGGGTATATCGATGCTGTGACCAGTTGTTCTTTTTTTGAAACGGTTTCATTTTCAGATGAAGACAGCATCCGCAGTCACTATTACCGGTCCAATATCGAAAGGGCTGAATTTCAAAATCAGTTTACAGACCTTTCTGGTTACTTAAAAAGCCTGGAAATGGAAATGATCGTAGATGCATTTGATGAATTTCATCTGCCGCGCATTGCCCAATTGATCAATAAAAGTAATCAATTTCATCTGACGACAACGCGTTATAGTGAAGGGGAGATAGCGTCAATTCAGAATAATAAAGATCAAAAGGGATTGTATTTCAAATTGAAAGACCGCTTTGGGGACAATGGTTTGATTTCTGCAGTGATTTTGCATAAGCAATCAGATGCATCTTTATACATCGATACGTGGGTCATGAGCTGCCGGGTGCTTTCCCGAGGCGTTGAGGAGTTTATTTGTACAGAAATTATCAGTCTTGCCAAAGAGCAGAAATGCTTAAAAGTTATTGGGAAATATATCCCAACAGCCAAAAATAAACTGGTCGCTGAACTCTATGGACGCTTGAATTTTAAGATGGTGAAGAATGAAGAAGGGATTACACATTGGGAGCTTCTGTTAAATAAAGATACACCGTCCTTTAATCCTTATATTAAAAAGATAACTAATAGCACCATGACATCGGAGGTTTGAAATGATTGATGCACGATCGGAACTCAAAGAACGTTTAAACAAGGTATTTAGGGATGTTTTTGATGATGATAGCATCGAAGTTGTTGATGCAATGACAGCTAAAGATATTCCTGAATGGGATTCCTTAATGCATGTGATCTTGGTTGTTGCCGTGGAAAAAGAATTTAAAATTAGGCTTAATGCGGCTGAAGTAGGCCAGCTTAAGAATGTCGGAGAAATGCTCAACTTGATTGAAAAGTATAGTAGCCGATAATGAAGAATATTTATCGACAAGCAAGTTTTCTGCTTATCTTTTTTTGCCTCTGGTACTTAGTTTTATTTCTTGTTACCTATCTTTTTTATTCTGATAGTGGTGAGTTTGGTAGTTATAAGAATGGTCTTTTAGGTAAAGTTCCAACAAGGACCATTTTCCTGGATAGTGGAGCTAATGTAGATCTAGGATTTTGGGTAAGTCAACATAAGACACACCGCATTATTTTAACAGGCGCTTCCAATACCGGTGAGGGTCTCAAACCACCCATCATGCAGGAAGTACTACCTTCCGATTTTACTATTTATAATGCGACCATGGGTGGATCAAATAGTACAGAAATTAGGCAGATCCTTGATGTGGCACGCATGTCAAACCCTGGATCCATGAAAGGCACAATTTTTATTATCGGTGTTTTCTTTGGCACTTTTTTTAATGACAGTAATAGTCGGGGGCATTTTTTATTGAAGGGTAAGAATTTAACAGTTCTACAAGCAGAAGCGCTGCGCTATGGATTGTATAAACCAAGTGACAATTCTTTAAAATTGACTATTAGCCCTGCTTATATGCCTGTTGTAGTCCGCCTGTTAAGGCCAATCTTAATGTGGAATCTTGTTTTTCATGATATTAAGGTCAATTACGATTTATTTTGGGCACATCTAAAACATCAAAACCCTAAAGGTGAAGCAGCTAAGCAAATTGCTTTAGGACTTTGGAAGGATGGTTTGGGTGATATTAAGTATTATGCTGGAGATGCTCAAATGAATGATTTTGCTAATCTTTGTCAAGAAATCGAAGAGAGTGGGGCATCTGTCGTTGTTGTTGATCTTCCTGTTCCTCCATGGCTGCATGACCGATCGGAGCATTATCAGAAATACCTTAACCAAAGAAAAATATTCGTTAATAAAATCAACGCCCTACCCAGGGCTTTTTATATTGATCTATTAGCAAGTTTACCAGATACTACAGATATGGATTTTAGAGATTCTGTGCACCCGACTCCTGAGGCAGCTATCAAATGGAGTAGGGCTGTATCTGAAAATATTTTATCTCAACGGCAAATGTTGGGATTTTAAATTGACAGTATTTTTTGAAGCCTTTATAATTGTTCAATAAATGAACATTATGCTTGGCAAGAACAATAGCTAATCAATTAAGGAGAATATGGATTTTCTTTCAATAAAATTCTTGCTGTTTTTATTTGGCTCTATCCTTATTGTTTACCGTTCACCTATTCCTTACCGTATTAGCATTGTATTTCCTCTCCTAAATGTTTTATTTATTTTCACCTTTATCAATCATTTAACCGCATTAATACCCTTGGCTTGTTTTTTATTGGCAGGTTTTTTAAGCATACGGTTAGTTGTCGCATTTCCTTATAAGTCGACATTTATAGCGGTAACAGGATTTGTCTTACTCATTTTTATTTATTTAAAAAAATACGCATTTCTTTCTTTTGTTCACTTTATTGATTGGCCGTATTTAAGTGTTGGCTTGTCCTATATATTGTTTCGTATGATCCAAATACTGGTTGATGTTCATCAGCAAGCTATTCAAGAGAAGGTAACTTTAGCCAGTTTCTTTAATTTTTGCTGTAATTTTCTCACCTTTGTTTCAGGCCCAATTCAACGTTATCAAGATCACAAAATTCAGGAAGCAGCCTTGGGGCAAAAGGCATTAACGGAAACGGAAGTGTTTCATTGTTTTTCACGGATGATTCATGGTCTCTTGAAAGTGGTTATCCTGGCAACGGTTTGTAATAACTATCATCAATGGTTTGTTGAAGGGGGCCTGCAAGGCTCAGCCATCGAAGGGAGTGTCTTATTTCTTTGCCGTAAATTTATCCTGGCGAGTTTATTTTATGCCTTGTATCTATACTTCAATTTTTCTGGGTATATGGATATTGTGATTAGTTTTGGCAAGCTCTTAGGTTTTCAATTGCCGGAGAATTTTAATCAACCCTTTGAGTCCCGCAGCTTTTTAGATTTTTGGACCCGTTGGCATATTACCTTGGCAGATTGGTTTAAATTCTATGTGTTTAATCCGTTCCTACAATTATTAGCAATGAAATGGCCAAGCCGAAGTGTTGTTCCTTATTTGGGGGTTATTGCGTATTTCTTTACGTTCTTACTGATGGGGATATGGCATGGATCATCCATGACTTTTTTAATATATGGGTTATTTCTTGGGGCTGGGGTAAGCATTAATAAACTATTTGATGTGTTGATGCGTAAATATTTTAGCAAGCCATACAACAAATTTATCGACCATGGTCTTTCAGGTCTTTTGGGATCTGCATTTACATGGATGTATTTTAGTATGGCGCTCAGTTCATTTTGGCTGGATTATAGCGATTTAATTGGCCTGATTACAAAATTAAAGATTAAAGGTTTTGTGCTTAGTTTCCTATTAGGGGGCATTATATGTGCTGTTGTGATCGGTCTATTCCGTTTAGTTAGAAAATTACTTCTTGGATTTCCCCCTTATTGGTTATCTATGGCCGGAAATTTTTATATATCAAGGGCATGGGTCACTTTTCAATTATTATTAGTCATCGCCTTTGGGTTTTATGGTTTTGGGGATATCCCTGATTTTGTTTATAAGGCTTTTTAATGAAGAATATTTTTAGACAAGCAGCTGTCATTTTAATCTTTCTTGGCGGCTGGTATCTTTTTTCACTTTTCCTTTCCTATCATTTCTATCCTGGTCACGTGGCAGTTGATAATAGCAATACTGAGCCCAGTAGCAAAATTAAGAACAGTATTTTCTTGTCAGATAGCGCTGATGATCTTTTTGGCTTTTGGGGTATCAAGTCAGGGCCTAAACGTATGATCATCTTAGGTGCATCCAATGCCCAGGAAGGGATATTACCGTCGGTATTGCATCAACAACTGCCTGACTTTACTGTTTATAATGCGAGTGTGGGTGGTTCGAACACAACGCAGATAAGACAGATCGTTGATGTGATACGCATGTCAAATCCAGGATCATTGAAAGGAACAATTTTTATCCTTGGTGTATTTTTTGGAACCTTTGTCAATGATGATAGCCAAGTAGGCCATGTGCTTTGGCAAGGTAAGAATATTACGCTGCTGCAGTTAGAAGGATTGCGCTATGGATTTTATAGGCCCAACGATAAAACTTTGGAATTAACAATCAATCCTTCGCTGATGCCCTTAACGGTTCAATTAATCAGGCCGTTATTATTTTGGGATATTTTTTTCTTTGATTTGCGTGTCGATTATGCAGATTTTTGGGAGCGATTACATTCAAAAAAAGCAAATCAAGTGGAAACAATGACCGAGGCAACTAAAGAGGGGGCCGTGACCAATTGGAAAAAATTGGGTAATCTAAAAGATTTCGCAGAAGCCCCTGAAATGGATGATTTTGTATCATTCTGCCGAGAGTTAAATCAAAGTGGCGCTTCAGTTGTAGTCGTCGATCTTCCTTTGCCTCAATGGCTTCGTGATCGATCAGAGTATTATAAGAAATACGTTATTCAAAGAAATTTATATCTGAATGAAATCAAGAAAATACCTCGCATACAATATCTTGATGTAGATGCCCGATTAGCAAATACTCCAGATATAAATTTTCTGGATTCTTCTCATCCATCCAAAGAAACAGCAAAGCTATGGAGTGAGCAAATTGCAAGTTTTATACAAGCCGAGCACAATTCTTTAGGATTTTAATTTGACAATTATTTAGGCAATCCTTATAATTGTTCAATAAATGAACATTCGGAGTTTTTGTGGACGAACGAGAATTTGAACTTATCAATATCATTGGTCCTAAATTAGCTTCTAATCAAAGGGACATTTCTCACCAATTGAATCTTTCTTTAGGGATGACGAATATGCTCATCCGTCGCCTGGTGACCAAAGGCTATATCCGTATTAGCCAGCTGGATAAAAAGAAGGTGGAATATATCCTGACTTCAAAAGGCTTTACGGAAAAAATGCAGAAATCGATCAAATACACCATGAAAACCATAAGTTCCATTGGTCAAGTCAAAAGGCGCGTGCAAGCCTTAGTTAGCGGTTTTCATGATAAAGGGGTCAGGAAATTTTATATGCTGGGTGAATCAGATCTTTGCGGAATTATTGAAATGTCCCTTTGGGAAAAATACCGCGGGAAGCATGAACTCAAGCGTATTGAATCCATGGATCAAGCGCGCAGCGATGGCATTGTCCTTAACTGTAGAGAAAAGCCCGGGATTTCATTAAAGGGTTTGACGACGGTCAATGTGATTGAAGAATTAGCCAAAGATGATGTGGTGGGTAATCTTATATGAACGATAAAGTGTTAGTCATAGAAGCTGGCAAAACAGAACAGCAATACTTTAGAGATCTTTGGCGTTATCGGGAGCTTTTTTGGTTTTTGGCCTGGCGCGATATTTTGGTACGTTATAAGCAAACCGTTTTTGGTGTCTTGTGGGCAGTACTTCGTCCTTTTTTAACCATGGTCGTCTTTACCGTTGTGTTTGGTAAAATCGCTAAGCTTCCCTCTCAGGGGGTGCCATATCCCATCCTTGTTTTTACGGCGATGCTGCCTTGGCAATTCTTTTCAAATGCTTTTTCAGAGGCAAGTAATAGTTTGATTGGTAATGCCAATTTGTTGACCAAGGTTTATTTCCCACGAATTATTATGCCGACAAGTACGATTATCGTCTCCTTGGTTGATTTTTTTATTTCATTTGCTATCCTCATAGTTCTTATGGTTTTTTATAAATATGCACCCAGTTGGAATATTCTGACCTTGCCGATTTTTATCCTATTAGCATTCTTAACAGCCATGGGTGCTGGATTATATGTTGCGGCACTTAATGTCAAGTATCGGGATTTTCGCTATATTGTTCCTTTTGTGGTTCAATTTGGTCTTTATCTATCGCCTGTCGGTTTTAGCAGTAATGTGGTGCCTGAACAATGGCGTTTATTGTATTCATTTAATCCGATGGTCGGCGTGATTGATGGTTTTCGCTGGGCAGTTTTAGGACAATCGCTTAATGGGACGTCGTTTCTTCTTTCGATTGGGATGTCTATCGCTTTCTTCATGTTTGGGTTGTGGTATTTTAGAAAAACAGAAAAAACTTTTGCGGATTTGATCTAAAAGGGTGTTATGTCAGAAACAATGATTAAAGTTGAAAATTTAGGTAAGTGTTATCAAATCCGCCATGAAGGACGTGAAAAGTATAAAACAATCCGTGAGACCCTAGCACGTAAGATTTCATCCTTATGGTCACCTTCCCAAGAAGGAAAAGCTAGCATCGAGGATTTCTGGGCGCTTAAAGATATTTCTTTTGAAGCCAAAAAGGGCCAGTGTGTGGGCATCATTGGCCGTAATGGCGCTGGCAAAAGTACTTTATTAAAAGTTTTAAGCCGTATCACTGAACCTACTAAAGGACGCATTGAATTGCGTGGCAGGGTGGCTAGTTTATTGGAAGTAGGGACAGGTTTTCATCAAGAATTGACAGGTCGGGAGAATATTTTCTTAAACGGTGTCATACTTGGCATGACCAGAAATGAAGTTGCCCGTAAATTTGATGAAATAGTCGCTTTTGCAGAAGTTGAAAAGTTTATCGATACACCGGTTAAAAGATATTCAACTGGGATGTATATGCGCTTGGCTTTTGCCGTAGCCGCACATCTGGATGTAGAGATCATGGTGGTTGATGAAGTTTTAGCCGTCGGAGATAGTAATTTTAAAGCCAAATGTTTGGGCAAAATGAAGGATATCGGCAATAATGAAGGCCGGACAGTATTGTTTGTTAGCCATGATATGGGCAGTATCCGTCAATTATGCCGTCAGGTAGTTTTGCTTTCAAAGGGAGAATTAATCAAGGTTGGAGAAATGCAAGAAGTGACTTCCTATTATGAAGCAATGTCCACCCATGAAAACAATGAAAATGTCCCAACAAAAATCAGAAAACCAGGTAATCCCAACTATCATTTAAACAAAGTGGAATTAAGAAATACCCAGGGCCTACCCTGCAGTAAATTTGCGGTCAACGAAATAATGGAAATCCATTTGTGGTCTAACACCCAAGCGCCAGTGGGTAGATATACGATTGAATTTGTACTTTATAATTCAAAGGGGTATCGGATAAGTTGGGGCGCTGCGAATCCAATTCAAAACACTTATTTTGATAAAGAGGATACGCATTATGTATGCAAGCTAGGACCTTTGCCGTTAACGACGGGAATTTATTCATTTACCTTTGTGGTGAGGATTTGGGGAATGGAACGTTGGGATATGTGGGAAGATGCGATCAGTTTTGAAATTAATCAGTGTGATATGTTTAAAACCGGTTTTGAAATTACATCCGGTGAAGCGGAGTTTATGATTAATCAACAGTGGGAGGCAAGGAATGTCTAAAAATAGATTTCAACAAGGAAGACAATCAACAATTGTTAACAGGAGGAATTTAAATGTTATCATTTTTTAAGGATATAAAAATATTACATAATATTTTTCTTTCATTACATCCTGAAATACGTGATTTCTTATTAAA
>Ga0302280_1003402_pt1 | contig 11531 bp, 10 predicted proteins | sample III_Fen_E1_1_FD_198771 | JGI IMG/M metagenome (GOLD analysis project Ga0302280, IMG submission 198771) | Peat permafrost microbial communities from Stordalen Mire near Abisko, Sweden - III_Fen_E1_1 | ecosystem: Environmental > Terrestrial > Soil > Wetlands > Permafrost | place: Sweden: Abisko...
CGGCCCGCTTTCGCTGACCAGCCACCGTAGGATTTCTCCGTCCCCGGTTGGCAGCCCTTGGTGTTACCCAGAGGCATTCCTGATGTTGTATTCAATATACCCAAGCGTGGGCAGATACGCAATTGCCGCGTGTGTCATACAAAAGATGTCGCAATATCTGGGGGGAGCGAACTCGTGATTTCAATCAGTGTGATTACAAACACAAGTTGGAGTTTTGCTCTTACTTCCTCACAGGTAACGAATGACGTAGTATTTTGCACTCCTGCGAGTACGAAGCGCTGTTATCCCCGTCCCTGTTGTCTGCGCAGACCCTATCGCTGAAACATAAGAGGGGTAAGGAGTGATTGTTGCTTGTCCCGTAGTATAACTCGATCCAGTTGAAATACTGCCGACAACCTCACGCTCATCGTCAGCCACCATCACGGCATTGCCTTCATGCGCTTTGGCCAGAGACGCAATAGCCCCATTACGTAGAGCCATTTGAAGTATACTGCCTCTCCGGTTGTCGGTGATCACACCAATAACCTCATACTTTTGAGCTGGGGTACCCTCGATCCAAAAATCAATACCATCAATCGAACGCGAAGCCCCTCCGGTGCCGGTGCATACTTTGGCTCCCGAATAGTTGTAGAATTGAGTATCCGCGCAGGAGGAAAGAGAGAGCGCCATGACCGCGATAATAATAAAGCGAGTGAAGAGAGGAACTTTCATTGAATAGGACTCCTTCTTTCCCTGAGTAGAGTCAAGGTGGGACTAGAATTGCACAAAGTGGATAAGTAGGATTTCATCAGAAACAAGCGTGTCGCAAACACAATATTTACACTCCTCTACACTGTTGGATGTGAGAAATTGTGAGAAGAGTCGCTATCTGCCTCTACTTCCCCCTGTTGTCTTTTTGTAAGAATTTGTAGGGACAATTCGCCTCTTAACCGAAAGTTTCACACCTTGCCAGATGCCCAATCTCCCCGCCACCGTTTAGCCCACCCGTTTAGCCCAGAGGCGGGTCAAACGTGAGAATGAGTGATCGCGTCTGATAGCGCATCCCGTTTCTCAATCACCCGTAGAGTCCCACAGAATAAGGCTCTGATAGCGACTGATAGCGTCCGAGAATTTTAGATAATACAGTGTAAGACGCCTTCGGAGGGAAGCGCTCTATCCAATTGAGCTACGGGTGCTAAAAAAGCGAACGCTAATCTGAGGATTAGTCTGCATAGCGTCAATCCCCCTTTGATCGGTTGACCTCACGGGCTGACACGTTCCTATAATTTAGCGTCCCATCCACCCGCCATCCACGGTGAGAATGGTTCCGGTGACATAGTCGGAGGCGCTGGAGGCGAGGAAGAGCGTGGTTCCCTTCATGTCCTCCGGATTACCCCAGCGTCCGGCGGGGATTCTGGATAGAATGGCGGCTGATCTCCCCGCGTCCTTTCTCAGGGCCTCGGTGTTGTCCGTTGAGATGTATCCGGGGGCGATGGCATTGACGCAAACACCGCTTGCTGCCCATTCGTTGGAGAGGGCCATGGTCAGTCGGGCGATCCCACCCTTGCTTGCGGCGTAGCCAGGAACAGTGACTCCTCCCTGGAAGGAGAGCAACGAAGCGGTGAAGATAATCTTGCCGCCTCCCCTGGCAACCATCTCCCGGCCAAACTCCCGAGCCAAAATAAAAGGAGCACGCAGGTTGACCTCGATGACTTCATCCCAGAGGTCATCGCTATGCTCCGCAGCGGGTTGGCGGCGGATCGTCCCCGCATTGCAGACAAGAATATCAACAACAGGATGGCGTGATTTGACCTCTGCAATAAAGGCAGAGACGGCCTCCCTGTCGGAAAAATCGCAGCGATAGGGATGGAAGGCTTGTCCTGTGGCGAACACTGCCCGACCTGTGTCGCTTTCTTTCAAGGAAAGCGAGGCACTGACACCGATGATATTGGCTCCGGCTTCAGCGAGCGCAACGGCCATGGCGGCACCTATTCCACGACTGCAACCCGTGACGAGGGCCGTTTTTCCATCAAGGCGGAAGAGATCGGTGATCGACGTGCTCATTTCAGATCCTTATTTCAGATTATTAACGGCGATCCCGTCCATATCTGTGAACTCTTGATTCTCGCCTCCCATGGCCCAGATGAACGAGTAAGCCCGGGTAGCGCATCCGGAATGAATCGACCAGCTTGGAGAGAGCACGGCTTCGCCGCCATGCATCACAAGATGGCGTGTTTCATCTCCACTCCCCATAAAATGGAAGACCGCCTCGTTCTCCGGCAGGTCGAAGTAGAAATAGACTTCCGATCTCCTCAAATGGGTGTGAGGTGGCATGGTATTCCAGACGCTTCCGGATTGGAGTTGTGTAATTCCGCTGACCAACTGACAGCTCGGAGCTCCTCCCTTGTGGATGTACTGATGGATGACTCGTTCGTTCGCCGTAACATGCGCTCCCAGTTCGACTCGGTTGGCTTCATGGCTGGGGATGAGCCTCGTGGGATAAGCCGCATGGGCGGGATAACTGATCAGAAAATAGCGGGCGGGGTTCTCCTTTTCCGGTGATGCAAGGACCACAGCGCGACTGCCGCGACCGATGTAGAGGGCATCGTGACTAGCGAGTGAGAAGTTCTGACCGTCAACACGGATCTCGCCGGGTCCTCCGAGATTGAAGATGCCGACTTCACGCCGCTCACAGAAGTATTCCGAAGCGAGAGCAGGATCTGATTCCAACGCAATTGGGGAATCCGTGGGGATGATGCCCCCGAGAACCGCGCGCTCGGTTTCCCAATAGGTAAGCTCGGTTTGTCCTGAAACAAAGATGTCTTGAACGAGGAAATGCTTCCTGAGTTCGTCGGTTGTCATTCGTGGATACTGCTCTTTGCCGACGGCGTAACGGATATGCATGGGTGATCGTGGTTGGCTTAGTGGTGCTCTCTTAGTGAGGATGATGGAGGTAGGGATACCAGTCAAAGGCATCTTCCTTATTAGGTGTTCAGTGGGAGAAGATTTCCTTCCCGAAGAGCCTGTCGCATTCCACCCCTGCATTGATGAATGGCCCCATGCCTTTGAGATCGTTGGAATCAATCGGCTCCCGAATTGTGTAGTAGTCGAAGCTTCCATCGCGTCTTGGGGAGAGTCCGAGTCCGGCAACCTTGCAACACTTGGTTAGGTTAATTTTTCCGTCGGGATTGATCGTGACGAATTCCCGAATGATCCCACGATACCCTTCTCGGATGGCGGGAATCATCGAGCGGGGCAGATAGCCGTGGTTCACCCCTTTGGCGAGGGCGTAGACAAACATGCAGGAAGCGGTGGACTCGAGGTAGTTGTTCTTCCTACTTCCCTGATCCGTGACTTGCCACCAGACACCCGTGGAGGGATCCTGGTAGTTCACAATTCCAGCAGCCGCGTTCTGCAGAAGGGTGATCAACTCAGCCCGCTTGGGGTGATCTTCTGGAAGAGAGTCGAGAACATCCACGAGTCCCATCACATACCAGCCGATGGCACGACTCCAGAATGAGGCGGACGTTCCGGTGACTGGGTTGGCCCAATCGCGCAGCTTTTTCTCGTCCCATCCATGATACAGAAGCTGAGTTTTGGGATTGTAGGTATGGGAGGCCACGATCGTGAATTGCTTGGCGACATCGTCGAAGTCCTCGGTTTCCTTGAAGCGTGCCGCATAGGCAGCGTAAAAAGGCTCGGCCATGTAAAGTCCATCCAACCACATCTGGTCGGGATAGATGGCCTTGTGCCAGAACCCTCCCTCCGCGACGCGGGGGTGATGTCTCAGTTGATCCCTGAGAATGTCCGCTGCCTTGCGATAGCGCTCTTCGTGCGTGATGTCATAAAGCTTCAAGAGGGCCATCCCGGAAGGCAAATCATCGAGTGAGTAGGCTATCTTAACGGTCGGGATTACCTCATCCGCTGGCGTTGCACTCGCAGTTACCGTTGCATTCGTGGAACCTCCTCCGGCAACTGGCAGCACCGGTTTCATTGGCCTCCGTTTCTGATACGTCGCGATCTCACCCGATTCTGCGATGAAGGAGCCGATGGTTTCCTCGGCGTTTTTCTCATACGCAGGATTGCCCGTTTTCCAACTTAACCGAATCAGAGAATCGGCATAGATTCCCGTTGAGTAATCCCACCACCCAGCTTTGGGCGGAGCAAAGCGGGTATCGCCAAGCCGGGCCATCTCCGAGTTGGCCATGCGTTCCGACCATTGCAACGGCGTCAGCGCAGGATTTGTTGTCACCCCGTTCGTCGCTTTGGAAGCTGTGTCAGCCGACTCGGCTGGAATCAAGGAAGCGAGGAATAAAATTAGCAGGAAACTGAGTTGAACGGAAATGCGGGGGACGAAGGTCATCAGGGTTTTCCTTCCTATTGTTTCAGCCAAAGATTCCGAAAATCCACGGGATATCCCTCGGACTGAAGGGCAATGTGACCAGCTTTCAGTGCGGGGATTTCGAGAGAGTTCTGAAGAAGTCCATTGATAAAAACTTGGAGGGTGGTCACTTCCGCCTCGGTATGGAACAGGACATCCACACTGTTCCATTCTCCCACCGGTTTTTCGTTGGAGGGAGCTACCTTCGGGATGGTCGGGTTCTTCCGCCCGGGAAACACTAAACTCCCCATGGCGATCAAATCTCCGGAAAAACCTTCCTTGATCTGAACCTGGATTCCCTGCGGCCAGATCGAATCAGGTGATTGCTGAAAAATAAAAATCCCACTGTTATTGACTTTCGTCTTCGCCACGATCGGCCAGCGCCATTCAGCATGCAGATGCCCGTTAGCAAAGGACTCTTCGGTGTGAAGGTATCCCTTCGGCTTTCCGATCAGGTGGAGAATCCCATCACTGCTTGATTGAACCAGCGATTGGGTTGCCGGGGGTTGCCCAAAGGAAGTCCAGCCCGTCAAATCGCGGCCGTTCCAGACGGGAAGACTTCCCTCCGGAGCACTCCAAGGAATCGTTTGCATGACTTGCGTATCAGCCAGGGAGATCCCCGTGAAGAGAGACACCAGAAGCAGCAGCACAATTCCCGGAATGAATCTCACGAAATAAACTCCTCAGTGTGTGGAGGGGGGTGCTGACAGGTCGGCAGAGGAAGCAGCTCCTGCGGGGGGTGGCGAGTAACTGAGCGTGACGGGTGAAGCGAGACGTGCTGCAAGGGATGCCACAGTGGCATTCCAATCTTCCTTGGAGGAAAAATCACCACTGCGATCCCAACCAGCACCCGCATAATAACGCACAGCTTTTGAAGGGGTGGCCTGTGTTAGCAGCAGATAATCATGCTGATCCTCGGTGAAACTTCCCTGTTCTCCAGGGGCAAGCACGACAGTGGTTCCAAGCTGACCATCCTCCTTATATTTTTCCCAAAGGCTCATCCAGCCTTGCTCCTTGTTTTGAATCAGTTCGCCCGGTCCCTTTGGATGTTTTCCCAAACCAATCCCGACCGTCACTTCCGGCTTGCCGTTGAAGAGGAAGGTGCTTTCGATCAAATCTAGGTTATGCCCCGCATCCACCGTGAAACGCTTCGTTTCCGATACCTGAACACCTCCCCCATCCCAAGGCTCATAGGTAAGTTCAAAAACCGCGCGAATGGGGCCATTGGCCATCACTTTCCAGGTTTTCCAGTTATGGGAGACAAAGAGATTACCATTGCTCCATATCCCGGTTCCTCCGCACCCGCGCCACTTCCCGGTATCATACATGTCGAGCCCTTCACCGGTGTCCTTGTGGTAGTTGTCGTGGCTCTTGAGATACCAACGATCGACGATCAGATAACGAACCCGCTTGGACCAGACGTCAATCCCGCTGCCGGTCATCATCGATTTTCCAGCGCTAGGAGTTTCCAGAGCCTGCCCGTAAATGCGGTGGGCAATACGGTCGTTCTCCCAGGCAAAATCATCGAAACGCTCCGGCACGTATCGGGCGAAGACCTTGGAAGGAAAGGGTGGAATCGGCTCGGTGGTTGTCTCGATGGTGAAAGAAGCGCTCTTCTCCCCGGAAGCGAAGTCGTGCTGAAAAAGGAAGGAATCAAACAACCCCTTCTTGTTCTCGGGGTGAAAATTCAGAACCTGAGAGGGAAGCGAGTTACCCGTGGCATCCTTGACCGACAGATGATCGGGTAATGCACCTGGAATCCGCAAAAGGATCTCACTCCATGGCACTTCAATTGTCTCCGAGGAACGGGCAAGTCCAGAGGGATTGGCGACGTTAACCGTCATCGAAACCGGATCTCCGGCCAAAACGGAAGAAACCGCCAGAATGCCAGATACGAGTGTCGGCACCAAGAATCGAAAATAGTTCATGAGAGGGGCTTTACCTTCCGCTTTCAGAAAAAAAAAGTCAACAGATCGGGAATCGGGGCTCTAGCCCCCCTGCTGCGACACTTTCGTTCTTCACTGAGCGGTTGACTCGGTAGAGAATCGTGACCTCCCCGAGATGCAAACCATGATCATCCCCCAGTTGGGTGAGGCCAAGTATGACTCACCTGTTACGTTCTCCGTGTCCGAGGAGACGTTCTCTCCCGCCAATGTTCGCTGGCCCGGCGGCACTGTGCCCGAGGATCTACTGCTTTTTGAAATTGCCGGCCCTAGAAAGAAGCTCTTCTTTGACGCGAAAAATACACGTGCCGCCATCGTGACCTGCGGAGGCCTCTGCCCAGGACTCAATAATGTCATCCGCTCGGTGACACGTGAACTGATACGGGGATACGGGGTCAACACGGTTCTTGGAATCCGTGGAGGCTATCGCGGTCTTGATCCTGATCGTGGGAAATCCCCCATCCTGCTCACGGATGATCTAGTGGAGAATATTCACAAGGAGGGAGGTACCATGATTGGCACTTCACGGGGCCCTGTGGATACCAAGGTCGCGGTTGATTTTCTTATCCAGAACGATATCAGCATGCTCTTCACTGTCGGGGGCGATGGAACACAGCGGGGTGGCTATGACCTTTTTGAAGAGGCCCGCAAGCGGGGCCATCACCTGGCCGTGGTGGGAATTCCCAAGACTATCGACAATGATGTCCATTTCGTCACACGCACCTTCGGTTTCGACACGGCCGTGGAAGAGGCCGTTCGCGTTATTAACAGCGCGCACACCGAGGCGAGGAGTGTTGAGAACGGCATCGCCGTGGTCAAACTCATGGGACGGCACGCGGGCTTCATCGCGGCAGCGGCTACGGTGGCCAGTCAGGACGTGAACTTCTGCCTCGTGCCCGAGGTGCCGTTTGTTCTTGATGGTACCGGAGGACTCTTTGCAGCCATGGAGCGACGCTTGGCAAGAAAAAGCCATGCCGTGCTGGTCGTCGCCGAAGGAGCGGGACAGGATCTGCTCGATGCGAGTGACCGACGTGACGAATCAGGTAATTTGAAGCTGAATGATATCGGCCCTTTTCTGGGAGACGCCTTCAAGGCGCACTTCAAGGCCCGGGGAATCGACATGACATTGCGATATTTTGACCCAAGTTATCAGATTCGGGGATGCCCTGCCAACACCCAGGACGCCCTTGTCTGCGACTTCATGGGACGCCATGCCGTTCATGCGGCGATGAGTGGCAGGACGGGGCTGGTCATCAGTTTTCTCCACGGGCATTTCGTCCATATTCCGACAGGCATCATCGCTGGCGGAAGCAAGCGCCTCGAACTCAATGGTGAACTCTGGCACGCTGTCCTCTCATCCACCCGGCAAAGGGCGATGTTTCAATGATCCTTAGAGACTGTCTGAACTGCCGGAACGATGAATAAAGCGACTAGAGCGGGCTGTTTGGTACTTTTTTTGTTTTCTCTTAAAGGAAGTCTTTTCCTCTGATCCCGGTGCGTGTAGTGATCTCCACTTCACGACATGAATATCCATGAATTTCAGGCCCGCGAACTTTTTGCGGAATTTGGCGTCGCCACTCAACCGGGATCCGTAGCACACACCGCCGAGGAAGCGAAAAATGTGGCTGCCAGTCTCGGAGGCAAACTTGTTGTCAAAGCTCAGATCCATGCCGGTGGACGCGGTAAGGGAACCTTTAAGAGCGGCTTCAAGGGAGGCGTTCATCTCTGCGATACACCGGCTGAAGCCAAGGAACTCGCCTCACAGATGATCGGACAGGTCCTCGTCACCCACCAGACAGGTCCGGAAGGAAAAGAAGTCGGAAAGGTCTTCATTGGAGAGGCCGTGGACATCGCCAGGGAACTCTATTTCGCCATCCTGATCGACCGAGCCTCATCCGCTCCAGTGGTCATCGCCAGCACAGAAGGTGGCGTTGATATCGAGACCGTTGCCGAGAAAAGCCCGGAAAAAATCCTCCGATTGATCGTCAATCCCTTCCTCGGCCTCATGCCGTATCAAACGCGCCTGATCGCCGCCTCGCTCGGACTCACCGGCCCACTGATGACCCAGGCTTCCAAGCTCTTCACCAATCTTTACCGCCTCTTCATCGAACGGGATTGTTCCATGGTGGAAGTCAACCCCCTTGTCGTTACTCAGGATGGCAAACTCCTCGCACTCGACGCCAAGTTTAATTTCGACGACAACTCACTCTATCGTCAGCCCTCCATCATCGCGATGCGTGATGTCACCGAGGAGGATCCCCGTGAGGTGGAAGCTTCCAAGTTCGGTCTCAACTATATCGGCCTTGATGGGAATATCGCCTGCCTCGTCAACGGAGCCGGGCTTGCCATGGCCACCATGGACATCATTCAGCATGCCGGAGGCAAGCCAGCCAACTTCCTCGATGTCGGAGGTGGTGCCACCAAGGAACAGGTCACGGCGGCTTTCCGCATCATTCTTGCCGACAAGAGCGTGAAGGGGATCTTCGTGAATATCTTCGGCGGCATCATGGACTGCAACATCATCGCCACGGGCATCGTCGAGGCGGCCAAGGAAACAGGCCTCTCCATTCCGCTTGTCGTGCGACTTGAAGGAAACAATGTCGAAGCAGGAAAGAAGACCCTTGCCGAGAGTGGTATCAAGTTGGAAAGCGGAGACAATATCCTGGATGCGGCCCACAAAATCGTCGCCGCCGTCAAAGCAGCCGCCTGAGAAGCCTCTTCCCGCACGCCCAATGAACATTACAGAAATTGCCTTTACCGGGACGCCTGTGACAGACATCAGCCGTGCGCGCGCATTCTACGAAGGTGTCCTTGGACTCAGTCCCTCCTTGGAGTCCGCCGGGGGACTCTGGGTGGAATACGAGATTGGCAACGGCACTTTCGGAATCGGATGCTACGGAGATGCTTGGCTCCCTTCACCCCAGGGCACCTGCATCGCCTTTGAAGTTGATGATCTCGACGGAGAGGTTTCCCAGTTGAAATCAAAAAATATCCCCTTTGACAGGGAGATCATGGATTCCCCGATATGCCGATTTGCGATCATCTGTGATCCGGATGACAACAAGATCATGCTCCATCAGCGCACCACTACTTCCTCATCTTTTTCTCAGAATTTAACAGTCTAACAGCCTTCAGTCTCAACCCCTTTAATTCTCATCACCATGTCGATTCTCGTCACTCCCGACACCAAAATCCTCATTCAGGGCATCACCGGCAGCTTCGGTGCGCGCCACGCCAAACTCAGTCTCGAATACGGCACCAAGGTTGTAGCCGGAGTCACTCCGGGCAAGGGTGGACAACTTTTTGAAGGACAGGTTCCCATTTTTGATACCGTAGAACAGGCGGTCCGTGAAACAGGAGCCACTGTCTCGGCCATCTTCGTCCCCCCCCCATTCGCAGCCGATGCCATTGTTGAAGGTGTTGATGCAGGGCTCGATCTTGTCGTTGCGATTACTGAAGGAATTCCCGTCATCGACATGATGAAGGTGAAGCATGCCATGAAAGGCTCCAAAACCCGTCTCATCGGCCCCAACTGTCCCGGACTCGTGACACCTGGCACTGGCAAGAACTCTCATAGTGGCTGCCGCATCGGCATTGCCCCAGGCTACATTCACAAAAAAGGTTCGATCGGTGTTGTCTCCCGCTCCGGCACCCTCACCTATGAGGCAGTCTGGCAGCTCACGACGCGCGGTTACGGCCAGAGCACTTGTGTCGGTATCGGAGGCGATCCGATCAACGGAACCTCCCACACTGATATCCTCAAGATGTTCAACGAAGATCCCGAAACCGAGGCCATCATCATGATTGGTGAAATCGGCGGAACGGGTGAGGAAGAGGCAGCGGCATGGGCAGCCGAGCATTGCAAAAAGCCGATCGCTGCCTTTATCGCAGGAGCCACGGCACCTGAGGGCCGACGCATGGGTCATGCCGGAGCCATCGTCAGCGGCGGCCAGGGAACGGCCGCGGGCAAAATCACGGCCCTTCGTGCAGCGGGAATCGCCATTGCCGAGACCCCTTCCGACATGGCCGACACGCTAATCGCGCACATCAAGAACCGCTGATCCCTTTTAGAATTTTCCCACCAAAAACCCCACCACTCCCAATCCCATGTCCATCGTCGCTAAAGGACTCGAAGGTATCATCGCCAACTCCACCGCACTCAGTGATGTGCTCGGGGAGGAAGGAACGTTGATCTACGCCGGTTACAACATCAACGAACTGGCCGGAAAGGTCAGCTACGAGGAAGTTGTCTATCTCCTCTGGCACGGCGGACTGCCGAACAGGAAACAGCTGGAAGGACTTCAGCATCAACTCCGCTCCCAGCGCGAGCTTCCGAAGGGTGTCATCGACTTCATCCTGGGTGCTCCGAAGGATGCCAACCCGATGGATGTCATCCGCACCGGTGTCTCCATGTTGGGACTCTACGACAAGGTGCCGACCGGTGACATCGATGGTGAAAAAAACCGCCATCGCGCCGCTTCCATCACTGCAAAGATCAGTGTCATCGCCGCCTACTTCCATCGCGCCCGTCTGGGAAAAGATCTTCCTCCAGTCCGCACGGATCTCGGCGAGGCAGCCCACTTCCTCTACCTCCTCAATGGCGAAGTGCCGACACCTGAAGCCGCCAAAACCCTTGATGTCGGTTATGTCCTCCATGCCGATCATGGCATGAATGCCTCCACCTTCTCTGCACGAGTCACGATTGCTACCCTGAGCGACATCTATTCAGCTATCACTTCGGCCATCGGAACACTCAAAGGCCCGCTTCACGGCGGTGCCAACGAGGGAGTCATCCACATGCTCCAGGAAATCGGCGACGAATCAAAAGTCGATGCCTGGGTTGAGGATGCGCTCGCCAACAAGAAAAAGATCATGGGCATCGGGCATCGTGTCTATAAGACCCTTGATCCCCGCGCCCCCCATCTCCGCAGCATGGCGATTCAGCTTTGCGAGCAGCTCGGCGAAGGAAAATGGATCCGGATGTCCGAGCGCATTGCAGCCCTCATGCGCGAGAAGAAGGGGCTCCATGCCAATGTCGATTTCTACTCGGCCACCGTCTACTACTCGCTCGGATTGCCAACCGATATGTTCACCCCTGTCTTTGCCATCGCCCGCACATCAGGATGGACGGCACACATTCTGGAACAGCTCGCCAACAACCGACTCTATCGCCCACTCAGCGAATACGTAGGACCGATTGGACGGACGCTGACGCAAATCGACGAACG
>Ga0302280_1003403_pt1 | contig 11531 bp, 29 predicted proteins | sample III_Fen_E1_1_FD_198771 | JGI IMG/M metagenome (GOLD analysis project Ga0302280, IMG submission 198771) | Peat permafrost microbial communities from Stordalen Mire near Abisko, Sweden - III_Fen_E1_1 | ecosystem: Environmental > Terrestrial > Soil > Wetlands > Permafrost | place: Sweden: Abisko...
TGAAATGCCTTGTCTGTCTCTTGCTTAGCTCTTTGTTGAGCTTGTTGAGAATCCCTAGCTCCTGGCGCTCCAGGAAGAGGGCCTAGACCCATTTGCTGCATCTTTTGAGAAATTTCTCTTTGTTGATTTAGTAGCTGGGGCGCAGAATTGATCTTGGCCAGCTGATCTTGCATTCTTTTGACAGAGCTAATAAAAGCTTTATCATCAATATCAAGACCTATTTTTAATTTTTTTTCCATGATTTCAAGACCTTACGTTTTAATAGCTTAAATCCAATAAGTCGTACTATCTTAAAGATTGGTTTTAAGATACTGCACATTATCTATATCGTAAGATTAATAAAAAGTTATAAAATCAATAAGTTAGGAAATAAATTCCACGAGATTATCCGAGCTTTTTAAGCCTAGTGTTCAATCTTTCTAGTTGACCCACAAAAAGGCTGTCTGGGTCACCATTAACGTTTTTTGTGTATTTCTCGGTAAAATGTATAAGGGTCTTAACGTGTTCTTGTTCTAAAGTTGGTTTTTTTGTTTTAACTTTTTTAATATTCTTATTTTTTTTCATATGTAGACTCTTTTCTTTAGTTTTTTACCAAAATCCCGCTTTTTAATAGATCTTTAAATAAACTTTTCAAAATTTTTCTGGGCTGACTTCTTTTCATCCATTGGCCCATATTATTGTCTGTTATGTATAATGGGTCAACAGATTTACAAAGTACTTCGGCAGTACATCTATAATAGGTCGGCATAGCGTCAGATTCTATAGTTATTCTATAACCGTAATTACTAGGGATAGGTTCTAGAATTGTCTTTCCGTGTCTATCCTTCAAACCGTGCAACACGTACTCTACGGGCTTAGCTGTAACAAATCTAGTAGGATTGCCATAGTAAACGCCACCTGTTTTAGGTGGATTTACAAAAACTTTAATACGATTAAATAATTTTCTAATCATATTAATATCGTATCGTTATTTTTTAAGAATGTCAAGAGCTTTTTCTATGTCTTTTTCTGTTAAGCCAACAAAGGAATTTGTTTTAACTAAATGGTCCATCATACCTGAAAAATCCGTATCATCATCGATACATACGTAGTTAGTAACTTCGGGATTGCGATCAAGCCAAGCTCGAACCTGAACGCCTCTTTCCCCGCGTTCGTTCCCTGTTATATCAATTATCTTATTTTGATCTATTCCGTTATTATTTAGAATCAATTTAATCTGTTTAAGCCCTCCTTTTCTCCAACTAGAGCTGACTACTACCCTTAATTCTGGTTCTTTATTTAAAAGTAGATTTAGATTTTTACAAGCTGCTTTTGAAAATTCATAATTTCCAGCTGTAATTAGAACTCCATCTATATCTAATAAGATAACTTTCATTCTATCCTCCAAGGACAATCTGGTGGCATATTTTTAATTTCAGTGTATCTGTAAAACTTTATCAAACTATGAAAAGATTTTTCTAGATATTCTGGGTATTCCGATACTTCTCCGCACCAAATTACCATGACAATGCATGGTACTTTAATACTATCGGAAATTTCAAGTATGCGTTGGCGATCAATCTCGTCTCTTCTTAGAAACATTTTTTGAGTAACAAGCTTCAATGTCTTACTATATTTATCTAAATCGTCAATCACTGTGTTCGCCCGTTTCTGGATCGTAGTTTAAACCTTCAATATAATATCCGTGTTGGTCTTCGTCCCATTCGCTAAATGGACTTTCTTTATCTAATATCTTACCAGATAATTCTATTAGGTGTTTAATTTTGTCTTCATCTTTTTCAGTTGAAAGCATTTCCCCAATGGCACCGAACGCTTCTTCATTTGTAAGCTTATCTTTCTCCCATTGTACGCATAGTAAGCACATATTAAAATCCCCACTTATCTATAGAGGTATCCTTCATGTCCGGGTACTCTAGTCTGTATTCCTTTTTTTCTTCAAACGGCGGAGAACCCGCGTAGTAATCGACCCTTTCTCGGATAATTTCTTTAAAAAGTAAATTTTTATCATTACACTTGCTACAACGTAAACTTCTAACAGACGCTTCATTATATGCTTCTTTATCTATTTTATATCCGCAATAAGTGCAGGTAATTTCTATTTTCATTTTTTAAAATTGCTCTTCGCTCAATAAGAGTATTATATTACGAGATAAATTTTTGATTAAAAAATCGTACTCTTTGTCTTCTTTAATATGTTGATATATTTCATTTTTAAAATAATTAGGACATGCTTTCTCTGCTTTTTCTATAAGAATCTGTCCCGTATCCTCGCTGCCCAAAGAAAACCAGTCGTGAGCTACGCACACGTAACCCTTGGCCAACCTATCGGGTGGTAATTTTAAATTTTTTTCATCTAGAATTTCTTCTAATTCTATCAAATCTTTAGCTAATTTTTGATGCTCTGGAGACACATCCCCATAAAGTTTGTGAGTCATTTGTAACCTTAAATATCTTCCGCAAAAATAACTTTGCCAGAAATTTCTGTAACTAACAATTCTACCCAGTATCCGGAGTCTTTGGATTTATTCAACGGATATTGTTTTTTAAATAAATTGACAAAAGATCTTGCCTCTTTCTCGGTACTAAAAAATAAAGATCTTGCGGTACTATTCTCTACAACTACAACTAAATTAGTTTTATTAACTGATTTATTTATCTTTTTTACAGCTTTTGCCATTTTTAATGTCCTTGTAGGGTTTAATTAACTTATGATTTTTATCGTAAAATTTTAAAGTAATGTTTCCGTCTTTCTCTTTTAAAGAGTAATACGTTACTTTAGAAATGTCAATTAAATTTTTAAACTTGTTAACTGGAACTAAACCAGTCTTAGCTACCGTTATTCTCATAACCAAAAAACTCCTATTAATAATAATGTCATAAATAATGTCATAAATAACATTCCAAACACTAAGCTCATTTAAATCTCCCTGAAGTTCATTAGACTATATAAAGATTCTTCGCGCAAGTAAATTGCTTTCATTTAATTTGCCGTCTCTCTTTCGTATTCTACAAACCACAGAAGTAGAAAGCTCACGATAGCCATAGTAATAGCAACGCTCCAGCCGGTCAAGCCATCCCCAACTAATGGCTTTAGTAAACTACCCATTCCGGCTCCTAGTCCAACCCCTATCAACCTAGCTATGGCTGAAATAAAAGAACGTTTAAAAGATTTTTTGTTAATTTCTGGCTTTTTCAATGAATACCTTCTTTTAGCTATCCTGATTGACTCAAAAGTATAAGTCCAGCTGTCAATAAACTACAAACTATACATGAAATTTTCATTTACTTAACCTTCTTTCCATTAAGAAGTATTTGACCGCCTAGGGCATCTATGCATTTAGAAATTGAAAACCATGCCATATTGTCGGCGTACTCCATACCAAAATAAAAGCCGATATTAAAAGACATATATAAAGCAACTAAGTTTACAGCAAGCAAAGAGGCAATTCCAATCAAAGGTTTGGTAAATTTCATATTTCTATCCCCTCTTTTGATAGCTCTTCTGTAATTTCATTAAGAGTCTTACCCATTTTCATCATATTTTTAACCCTTATATAGAGAGGGGTCTTATGCCATTGTTTATTGGTTTCATCTAAAATTTGATTTAAGTCTTCGGTAGAAACTTCTTGATTAGTTTCTAAAAATTCTTTCGAAATATCAGATTGTATTTTTTGTTTCCAACATAAGCCACATTTAGTATAGTCTTCGTGAGGCATCCAAGGATCTTCGGCCCAACCTTCAACTATTTTAATATAATCTTTCATCTTTGCCTCGCCGCGAACTATTCATTATCTAAATGTTTACAATTCTCTATATCATTAAAGTTACTTAGTTTTTCCAATTTTATATAAACTTCGTGTCTTCTTCTAAATCTTCTAGTTCTTCTCTTGTCTGGTTTTGCTTCTTTTCCAGAGTTAAGACATTTTTCAGAACACCAAACGTCGCCGTGTCCCCATGGAACACTGTGGTGTGCTATAGCTTTCTTCCATCTAGGCTTTTTATTGCAAGCTAGACATCTAAAAATCTTAACAGTTTCAAATGCCATCTCGTGCATTTCGTCGCCTGGGGGAAACCATTCAGATAGTTTAACGGGGTATATACTTATATCTTAGACTTTTCTTTTTTATTCTTCAATTGCTTGTACCAGAGTTTACGGTTATTCGCTCTGCTTTTTTGTCTGTCTAGTTTTGAGGCTAGATTTGAAGCACGTTCTTCGTTAGATTCGTACCGATATGTACTCGCTCGGTCAGCTAGATCGGATTCCGCAGCAGAACGGAATTTTTGGTCTTTACATGTTTTCATTTATCCTCCAAGCCATTCTGTGGCATATCTTTCCAGTAAGAATTCTAATTCACGCTTTAATAGCGTTTTCAATGAGTCATTTTCAGTAGTAGCTATATGTTGTTTCGTATTTTCTATTCTTCTTAATAAATCTTGTGCTTCTTGTTCTGTCATTTTTCAAAATCCTCATCTTCTGAGAGAGCGCTTCTTACGGGCTGACTTAAATGAGAATCTGCAAAATCATCAGCCCTGGCTACGGTTCGTCTCATAGCTTCCTTTAGCTTTACTATTCTGTTTCTTAGAATAGATTCTCTTTCATAACGTTGATCATTGATGAAGTCGTCTATTTCTACTTCTTCTTGAAGTTCACTTATGTGTTCTCGTAGAGCATCAATTTCAGAAAGAAGTTCTTTATGAGCATCATCAACACAAAAATACTTCGATCTAATTTCTTGTTCTCGTTCTTTAGAAAGTCTACACTGACTCTCTGGATGATCCATGCCAGAAACTCCGCAATGAACGCATTTTCCTTTATTGTTTAAAGTGAACATCACAATAACCCTCTATTTATATCCTAACAAAAAGTATTGGGACAGTCAAGCGATATTATTGGGACAAATTGGGACAAAAATGCCAGTATTGGGACAAAAAGCGTCTCATAGATGTCCTAAAGGACACTTAAGAATTGATTGATACTAAGATAAAAACTTTTACCTTAAAGACACCTTTTTAAAGAAGTGCTTTAAATTCATATATTTATTGAGTAGTTTGTAAAGCAGTTGTAAAGAATATTGTAAAGTTGTTTAATCGATACATTTTTAGTATTAAAACTCTAGATTGAATGTTATAGACAATATATTAGTCTTAAAGGCCTAAAACGGATGTTATAGACAATATATTATACTTAACGATATTAAGATTGAAAAAATAAAGGTTGACATATGCTAATAAAATTGTTATTATTTGACTAATATGAACAATATTAAAGACTGTGAAGGCGAAAATTGCGATAATTGGGAATGCAAGGATTGTTGCGAACACAGAGATATTTTTGGAGACATTTGCATTTATTGTGGAATTGAAATAGAAAGCAATAGTAAAGAAACTTTAACATACTACCCAATTGGTAGCAACGGGGAAACCGTACACTAAATGTATAAGCGATCCAATAATCCAATGGTGGGAGAACTTACAAAATCCATAAAAAGTAGACACATTAATCTAGATTGCATAAGCCCTATTTTAACCGGAGACTTGAACATAAAAGGTAAGCCTCAAAGATTATGTGCTTGGTGTTGTGAGGAAGAAATTTTGAGCGGTAGTCGAAAGTACTGCGGTAACCTATGTGCTGAGTCTGCCAGAGCCTGGGCTTATCCTCAGAAAGAAGAGGGTATTAAATTTTTACTCATAAGACAAGATTGGAAATGTAATATTTGTCAATACAATTATAGAGTTTTATATGAACAAATTATGAAAAAAGAAGGGAAAACTTTTAACGGCCCAGTTGATCCAAAAGTATATTATTGGTATTATTACATACGTCTTAAGAATAAGCTTCTCAAAGAATTCAAAATAGAAGTAGACCACATAGTTCCTATCTATAAAGGCGGAGACAGTCTTGGGCTTGAAAATCATCAATTAATTTGCTATACCTGTCATAAAGAGAAAACAAAGAAAGACCTTTCTGGTAAAAGAAAAAAGCTTGACAAGACTATAAAAATAGGGTAATATTTTCCCATGAGACCTCGTATACGACTACTGGCATTTAAAAATTCGAGTCATACCGGCTTTCCTAATGGAATTTATCTTCGTTGGGGTTTCGTTCCTTGTTCTTTGAGATTAAAATATAGATATTCCGTTGCCTTTTGTATCAAAATTAGAAATACATAATACAATATTAGTTTTAATATTGATAATCCAATCAGTGAAGCGGACTTAGAAAGACAAAGAAACGAATTAGATTATGAACAATCTTAAATTAAAAATATCAATTGAATTATATGAAAATGTTCCGTGTACTAGGTTGTCGTGTGATGATATAGCAGTATCGCATCACGCTCTGGTAATTAACTCAGAAATACGTTCGAAATATACACATGAAGAATTGAAAAATATTATAAAAAAAGAAATACCAAGAGTTACAGAGTTTGCTACTAAAGATCTAATAGATAAAATTAAACTTCCACTAAATACCAGCATTGGTGATCAAGAAAAAATTCACAAAGAAACCTTAGAAAATTTATTTCCAGGCATTGGTGTAACCGTGTATCATTCGGAGGGCATCTTTGTATTGCTGAATTTCTTTAAAAAGGGCGGTCCTTATAATATCGATGATATTCTACATCCCTTAGATCCATGCGGAGGATGGTTGACGTCCAGACATTTGAATATGTATAGTAAGTTAAATGACGGAACTTGGTCTTATGCTTACAATTCTCATCATTATTATGAAGGAATTGTGGAACGCGTTCCTGCACCGATTGATGAGAAGGTCGTGGATCAATACTTTAAAACTTCGGGAATCAATTACAAAATTGATATTAATACTATTTTACCGCTACCAGAGGCGGAGGCCCGGAAACCACGAGAATCTGACGATGGAGACTTTGTAATAGAATGAACCGTAAAGAAGTTATAAGATTACTTATAGAAGAAATACAAGATATGCGTGGTGTTTACGACGACCAGTATGTTTATCCTGATGATTACATCATTGCGGAAAGAGTGTTATCAGTCGTAGAAAATAGTGGATATTGTAACCTGCCCTGGTCTGGTTCAGATGAAGAGGAAACATGACAAACTGGAAGCGTAAGGGTATTTTTTATTACATTAACGTCAACGTTTATAGTTCTAGTGGTAAAAATCTGATTTTTACCAAAAGAATAGATTTTGTATCGTATCAACTAATTAAGCTTATTCATGGTAAACAAAGACTCGATGATATAGCTATAGATTCTGTTTTTAAACATCTTGATTTTTAAATTGTTTTTATTTTGGGAGTTTTTATGAGCGGTGGAAGTTACGATTATGCTTGTTTTAGAGTAGAGGAATTCGCAGAGGCTCTTCGAAAAACGGACGAAGACCCTGGTAGGGTTGCTTTTAAGGAACTACTTATTTTAGTAGCAAAAGCTATGAGAGAAATAGAGTGGGTGGATAGTGGTGATAAAAGCGATGGCGACGAATACGAATCAATACAAGAAGTTATGGCTTTTTTGAAATCAGATCCTAAAACTATAATTAAAGCTAGATCTTATGATAAGTTAGCTGAAAAACTTAAAAGATACTTGGATTTGAGTGAAAAATGAGACTTACAAAAAGGAGGTTTCGAGTGAAAGTGACAGAGAAAGCGGTACAGAAGCTTAAAGAATATAGACCGAATCCAACGGATGTTCTTTTGGTATCAATTTTAGGTGGTGGGTGTGCCGGATACAGTTACGACATGGAATGGAAAAATGGCGAATACGTCTACGATAAAAAGCTATATGAAAATACAGATATTGGGGTTATAGTAGTTACAAATGGTAGAAGTTTTTTCTTCTTGGAAGAAGCAGAACTAGATTTTACGGATGGATTAAATGGTAAAGGGTTCGAATGGACGAACCCGATGGCTAAGAAAAGCTGTGGATGCGGTAATAGTTTCGGTATATAGAAAGTTAGGGCATTTTATGGGACATGGCGATAAAAGACTTTATAATTACGTGGTTAATACGCTTGGAATCTCCACCAAAATGGTGCTGGAGTATGTGGATAAGCGATTAGAAGAGCTAATTGGTAAAAAATTAGAAGGAAAATTAAATTCTAAATATGTTGAAGGTCTAATCCTTTCCAGGGTTACGTCTATCATGACTGATGGATTAAAGAACAACAACATATTTAACTATAGAAGGGATGACTTCGAAGAATATCTTAAGAAAATTCTTAGATCCGTTGTAGAGGAGAGAGTTAGAAACGAATTTGAAGTACAAGTGAAAGTTGTTCCAAAAGATGCTAGTATTGTAGGTAAGCCTAGACCGTAAAATCCTTGTACAACATATAGTTATCTATATTTTCAATTTACATCTCAATCTTTAACCTATGCTATATCCTTTTGACATCGTAAGATATTATCCAAATCCTTCGTTTTTAAACGTTGGTGTGCCTGCTACAATAATGCCAGGCCCAGGATCTCAGGCTACAAACTACTCTATAACAGCTGGAACTCTACCGGTTGGGCTATCTTTGAATACTACCACTGGTAGTGTGACTGGTACTCCGACAGCATTGTCAGCTGCTACCACCGTCTCTATAACCTGTTTAAACGCAGATGCTACTACATATGTTGTAAATTTGATAATTTCTGTGATTGACATACCGCAACAAGCATTGATTGCTAATCAAGGAAGCGCTCAAGATTCCGTTATCATTAGAAATTATTATGAGACCATTTTTATAAATGATGCAAATATTTTAATAGCTAACGCACAATCGTTGGGTCAGTTTGAGATTTTCATGGATTTACCGTGGCAAGCCTCTTTTAATTCGCTTCAAAAATATTTTCAATCATTGAACTACACATTCTTTCCCGAGTACTGGAGAAATAATACAGCAGGTAACTTTGCACTTAGTTTTGGTGCATACGATTCTCCTGCAGGTTTTCCATACTATCCTAGAGTTGGTTACCCAGTGATATCAAATAGATCGAATAGAGTTCGCATATCATGGTCTGCTAACCAATGCAGTTTCTACGGTCAACAGTGGTACCCTGGTTATCCGACCTACTAATTCCTTAAAATTCGTTTGAACCCCACTCGACATGCTTTAACAAGCCCGAGTGGGGGATTTTTTATCTTGACTTTACACTTTAGTAGTGAGATACTTCTAAAATGTTATATCTATCAAGCGACCAACACTATTGGCATTCGAATGTCATAAAATACTGTAATAGGCCATTCTCTTCTGTAGAAGAAATGAATGAGAAGCTAATAACTAATTGGAATGAAATGGTTAAACCAGACGACACCGTCATTGTGGTTGGCGATTTTAGTTTAGCGTTAAGACCCGTAGAAACCATTACGCCAAGATTGATGGGAAGAAAGATCCTCGTAAGCGGAAATCACGATTGGACTCATGATTCCAATAAGAAGTCTAGAACTCCAGAAAAACAAAAGCAATTAATTGAAAAATATATAGAATGCGGTTGGTCAGAAGTTATCATGAAAATGGAACTAGATCTACCTGGCATTGGTATCGTAAACGTTTCCCATTTGCCATACAAAGGCGGCGGGGACTCTGGTTATGAAGAGCGCTACCAAAGCCATAGGCTGGAGGACGATGGAAAAATATTACTGTGCGGCCATGTACACCAAGTTTGGAAACATAAATTTACATCTCAGGGCACACTTATGGTGAATATGGGTTGTGACGTATGGGACTATAGGCCCGTGTCACAGGAAGAACTTGTACGGTACATTCTTTCAGTGCTACCTAATAAACCTTGACTTTTGTAAACAGTTTTGATAGCCTTATCTAAGGAGAACCCATGGAATCAACTATACAAGATCGCTTTTTGGATCTAGCCAAACAAGAGGAAGCTTTAGAAGAAAGACTTTCTGATATAAGACAGCAACTTGGTATTCTAATGATAGAATTGAAGGAAGGAACTTATATTCAAGATCCGACTACTATGGCCGTATACAAGATTGTAAAACCACTTGGTCATTTTGTTCACTATAAAGATCTCGATTACAAGCATACGGCGTTAAACGGCAAAAAAGGTGGGACGTTTCTTTCAAAGAAGGAAGCTCAAGAAGCAGGATTTATCCTAGGAGAATAAAATGGGCAATATAAATATAAAACTTCAATCTTTTCAGTTAGGTATCGATTTTATTGAATTTCAACAAATTATTACGTGTATTCCTGGAAATACATTTATTAAAAATCTTAATACAGTTCAAAATCCAACCTTAGCTACTATTCAATATGTAATTGAAGCAGAAAACGATAATTTTTCTGATGGCACCATAATAAATGGTAAATATAGGCGTACTTCTGTTGTTAATGCCGGTGTAACTAGATTTATAATGCTATTTGATGGAATTGAAATCATAGATCCTCCAGCAGCGAATTTAAATCAGAACAATACAAGATCGTATAGTATTGCCAGTCAAGGACCTGTTATCACTTCAGGCGGCTATACAGTTCCATTGTCTACAAATACAACCTATACATATGCCACAAGCTATACGAATGCTACAGCTAATGGATCAAATAATAATGGTCAAACAGTTACTAATAAAGTTGTAATTCCTACTGTGACTACTTCCGACAATACTACTGGGCCCAAAAAGTGCGTTTGCGAATTTGGCGAACTAATGAAAGACGGCTGTAAATGCGGAGGAATTTGAATATGAAAAAGGAAGCAAGACCTTATCAGATTGCTGAGATTTGTTATAATCCTGAATGGCCAGATACGCCTTGGTATGTTATGAGATCTGGAACTGTCGCTGAACAGGGTGGATTAGCCTTAGGTACTGAGACTATTTCATTTAAGACTGTAGAGGATGCTTGTGAATATCTATCGGAAGCCATTTCTATAGATATGGATGTTATAAAGGACGCGATTAAGGCAAAAGAAAGTAAAGACTTGACTTTAACAATTAGATAAGTTAATTTAAATAAAGGGTACAAAATGCTTAAGATGTTGAAAGTACAAATAAATTTAGAACTCAAGGGCGATCCTTCAGATTTAGACGATGTCAAAGAAAGACTTTTTGAGGTATTGCAAATTGCGATTGAGGATGATGAACTCGAATTTACAATTCAAGATGATGAAGATACTGATGAAATGGAATCAGAGGATTAAATGAAAATTAATGTTAAAAAATTACATAAGGATGCTGTCATTCCAAAATATCACACAAATGGGTCTTCTGGTTTTGATTTACACGCATTGGAAGACGTAACCATAGAACCGGGACAAACCGTTCTCGTAAGAACAGGTCTCGCTTTTGATGTTGGTTACGGATATGAAATGCAAATTAGACCGCGTTCTGGGTTCTCTCTAAATTCTCCACTTAGAGTTTCTAACTCTCCAGGTACTATAGATTCTGATTTTCGTGGGGAAGTATGTGTTATCTTTACACATATAGGTACAGAAAAAAGCTGGGAACAATTTCATGTTAAAAAAGGTGAACGTATAGCCCAAGGTGTTATATGTCCAGTAATTCAAGCTGACATTGAAGAAGTTGATTATTTAAACGAAACAATTAGAG
>Ga0302280_1003409_pt1 | contig 11520 bp, 8 predicted proteins | sample III_Fen_E1_1_FD_198771 | JGI IMG/M metagenome (GOLD analysis project Ga0302280, IMG submission 198771) | Peat permafrost microbial communities from Stordalen Mire near Abisko, Sweden - III_Fen_E1_1 | ecosystem: Environmental > Terrestrial > Soil > Wetlands > Permafrost | place: Sweden: Abisko...
CAACGTGCTGCCGGCGATAGTAACACCGCCGCTAAAGCTGTTACTCGTCAGCAACGTCAGGGAGCCGAAGCCATTTACTGAATTTGATACTAACAGAGAAGTAACTCCCGCGATACCTCCCGACCCGGCAATACTATACGGCAAAGAAGTGCTCATCACGATTGGGAAAGCATAAAACCTGGAGTTCAGGACGATATTAGTGGGCTGCGGATTGACGAAATCGTTGGTCAGCGAGTCATCGAAAGTCACCGCGTCGCCGGCAATCACGCTGCCATTGGTGTATTGCTGAAATAGCGTTATTCCTCCCGTGACAGGATTTGTCCAATTGGCGGTCGAAAGATCCCAGAGGTTGCCGTTCACCCCGTTCCAAGTCAGTTGATTGGGAGTTGAAGTGATGGTGACATCAATCGAATGATTCCCCGTGTTATTGACCAGAATAGCACCCACTCCCGGCGGTGGAGATAATTGAAAATTCGCGAGGCTGGCCAGTGCGCCAGTGTTGTATTTAATCAAGGTAAATGTGCCGGCCTTCAAGCCGGTCGCGGTGATTTTGATAACCACATTTGAGCCCGGCGCGGAAATGCCGCCGGCGACACTGATGGCGGCAGCGCTGGGATTAGAGGGAACGGTGCCGTAAGCGAAGTTATTGGTGGCATTATCCTGCAAGATAAGATTGCCGGCAGCGCTTATACCGACTGCCGTCGGATTAAGCGTAAGGCTGACGCTTCCATTCGTGGCGAGCACCACATTGTTTGCCGGCAATGATGTGCCACCAGAGGCATTGATAGTCAAGTTGGCCAAATTGCTTACAATCAAATTGCCGGGAGTTGACGGCAAAGAACCCGCAGTATTCAAATTCAATGTTCCGCCCGCCACCACCGTATTGCCACTATAGGTATAACCTGACAGAGTTTCTGTTCCCGCACCAATCTTGACTAAGGACAGGATTCCGGACGAGGAATTCTGAATGTTTCCGGTGAAAGTTCCATTATCGCCATTGGCGCCAACCGTCAAAGTCGCCGTGCCGCTGCTGGCAGTATTATCCACGGTTCCCGCGCCATTCAAGCCGTTGATGGTGGTGTTGTAAGAATTCAAGTCCAAAGTGGCCGTGACCGTCACATCGCCGGCGATGGGATTGGCCGGCAGGGCATTGACCACGCCCATTTGCAAAACGCCGGCGGATATAGTCGTGCCACCAGAGTATGTATTATTGGCATTGCTCATGATCAAAGTGCCCGCACCACCCGAGGTCAGCGACGCGACGGCAGGAACCCCATTGGTCACGTCGGTGATTGCCTCCGCAATTACGGTGGTTCCCGCCGCGTTTATGGACCCGTTGCCTCCATTCAGTGTAAAACCACCATTGGCATTATTAAAAAGTAGACCGACATTATCAGTCAAGGCGCAGCCATTGGCGATCGTGATCTGGTCGGGCGTTGCGGTGGCCGGATTTCCCAGATTGCTGCTGCCAGCATTCAGATTGACCACCATACCGCCATTGACATTTGCAATGAGCAATTTGCCGGTAAAACCCGATAGATTGCCGGTGTAAGTTATGGGATGAACTCCGCTTTGAACACTGCCGCTGTTAGTCAAAATGGCTGAACCAAAAATCGGATAGCCGATAATCGTCGGCCCCTGATCCGAGATAATTGTGCAATTTCCGGCAATTGTCCACAGATTGCCCGTAAAGATTGGCACGGGCGATACGTTGCCACTACCGCCGTTGTTGATAACGCTGCCGGCGAGGTTGGTGAGGTTGTTGATGGTGATGGTATCGCCGCCAGTGCCCTTATAGAGCATGCTTCGGTAGGGTAAACCTTGGCCGCCGCTGCCGGGATTGCCTGATACATCTCCGAGCGTCAGCGAATGCCCGGCAAATATGACGCCACCACCATTCGGCGGTGTTCGCAAGAAGTATGGCCCGGTAAAATAATCATTCGTCGCTTGCGGCGGCAAAGCCGCATGGCCTGTCGAATCAGGTCCCCATTTGCCGATGGTATTGGTCATTGAGGTAGTGCCGGAAGTATCGCTTGCGGTCAGAAAGACGTTGGCCGCCTGCGTCAGCAGCGGAAGAATGAGCGAAAGCAGAATAATTATGGCTTTTGGAGTTAGCTTCATGATCACGACGGGGTTGAGAGATATGATAGGGTTTTGGGAATCAGGTAAACAACTTATAAGACAGTGCTGCCGGCGTCCATCACCCGAACGGGTGAAAATGAAATCGTTGCAGAGGCATGCTATTTGTCTATCGTGGGTCCGCTACATTAATAATCGACTTTAGGCCGCGCGCGGCATAAGGTTGACGGCGGCATAATCATAATGAGCGCGCTTTTTCATGCGATTAGAATGAGCGGGCTGCTTCTTGGTTTAAGTTACACGGCTGAGTCGAAGGCCCACGAATCTTTGACGACGGAAGTGTTTACCAATGTTGCGCAGGTTCGTGGTTTGACCCCCGCACTGGCAGGCCGAGCCTTGCCAGTGAACTTAACTGGGGTGGTGATGGGCAACGCCGATCCCAGTCAGCAGGCGATAATTTTGGCAGATCACACGGCGGGAATTTATGTGTTGGGAACGCAAAATTTGTTAACCAATTGTTTTCGCGGAGACTGGGTGGAAATCACCGGGGTCACCGACCCGGGCGGCTTTGCGCCCATCGTCAAAGCGGCAACCGTGCGCAAGCTGGCCACCGCGCCGATTCCAGAACCCAGCCCGGTTACTTATCAACAATTGGCCAGCGGTGCCATGGATGCCCAATGGGTGGAGATCAAAGGAGTCGTCCGCCGATGGTATCAGCCGGGGGCCTTGTCTGAAGTGCGGAGAATATCCGTAGCCGTGGAAGGCGGTCCCGTATCAGTCAGATTCTTTGTGCAATCGGGGGCACAAATCCAAGTCGACGCGGAAGTGCGGGTGCGGGCACTTTGTTTTTACGAGTTCAACCAAAAACGCCAAGTCCTGAATCCGGTGCTGCAAATCCCGCGCGGCGTGCCGATCACCGTTGAAAAAGCCGCGCCCTCTGACCCATTTGCGGCTCCGGTGCGTTCCATCACGAGCCTGTTGATGTTCACGCCAGAAAACCTTTACTCCTGCGCCCATCGGGTGCATGTCCGCGGCGTGGTGACCTATTCCCAATCCGGTTCCTCCATTTGGATTCAAGACGGCGTTTCGGGCCTGCACATTCAAACCCATCAGTTGGAGAATCTGCTGCCGGGTGATAAAATTGACGTCCTTGGGTTTCCCACTTTCGGCTCTTACTCTTCGGTCCTTGAGGATTCGATATTTCTCAAAACCGGCACGACCCTTCCGCCCGCTCCGCTGACGCTCACCAATTTTGATGCCGCCTACGACCATGGCGATGATTTGGTGGCAATGCAAGGAACGCTCGCTGAAATACAACCCGTGCTAGACGGGCTGGCGTTCACATTGGAAAAAGACGGAAGATCTTTCAAAGCTATTTTAAATACATCTCCGGGCGGACAGGTGCCTCCGGATTGGCAGACCGGCAGCAATGTCCGCGTCACAGGCATTTGTTCCTTGATCCATGATGAAGACCGTCCCTATGCCGGCATTGCCCAGGCGCAATCATTCGAAATTCTCCTGCGTTCGCCGGCCGATTTGGCGGTCATTCATTCGCCGTCGTGGTGGACCTCCAGGCATGTCATTTTCGCGTTGGCCTCCGGGGCCATGATGACATTACTGGTGGCCGGTTGGATTATTCTGCTCTCACGGCGGCGTCTGCATGATCAAAAGCGTCGGCGGGACATGGCTGAAAATGAATTCAGCGCCATTCTTTCGGAGCGCAATCGTCTGGCGCGTGAAATCCATGACACGCTGGCCCAAGGGCTGGGAGCGATTTCCATGCAATTGGAACTGGCCAAAAGCCGGCTCGCGCCCGATTCCAACGGGGCCGGCGAACATCTGAAACAGGCGCACCAACTCGTGCGCACCAGCCTGGCCGAGGCACGCAATTCCATCTGGAACATGCGTTCGCAGGTGCTCGAAACCGGCGATCTGGTTTCTGCCCTTGCCGGCATTTTACAACAACTCACCAGCGACACCGGAGTTTGTGGACGAATGCAGGTGATCGGTCGCCCGCGGCGTTTGCCCCCGGTCACCGAAAACAATCTGCTGCGCGTCGGCCAGGAAGCCATCACGAATGCCATGAAACATGCACGGGCAAAACTCATCGAAGTGGAGCTCGAATTCGTGGACAAAGAAGCACGGCTACGCGTCAAGGACAACGGCCGGGGCTTTGACTCCGCGCAACCATCGGCCGGGCCCAGCGGTTTTGGTTTGATCGGCATGCGCGAACGCGCGGCAGAATTGCACGGCCAGTTCGCCGTCCGCAGCGCGGCGGGACGCGGCACGGAAATCTCACTGGCCGTGCCCATTGCCGGTTGAAACTCACGATGAAGAAAAAAAATCCCATCCGATTGCTTGTCGTGGATGACCATCCGGCGTTTCGCATGGGACTGGCGGCTTTGATCGAAAGCGAGCCGGACATGACCGTGGTGGCGGAGAGCGGCGACGGACAGGATGCCGTGGAGATTTTCCGGCGGGAAAAACCAGACGTAGTTCTCATGGATTTGCGCCTGCCCGGCTTCAGTGGCGTTGAAGCCATCATCGCCCTCCGCAAAGAGTTTCCCGGTTGCCGCGTTATTGTCGTCACGACGTATGATGCGGATGAGGATGTTTACCGCGCCATCCAGTCTGGCGCCCAATCCTATCTGCTCAAGGACATGCCAAAAGAGGAAATTGTGCAGACTATCCGCGCCGTGCACAACGGGGAGCAACCGTTGTCCGCCAATGTCGCCAGCCGACTGGCCAACCGGTTGCAACGTCAGGAATTGAACCAGCGGGAATTGGAAGCCCTGCAATTTTTGGTCAAGGGCCGCAGCAACAAGGAAATCGCCGCCGCCCTTTTCATTTCGGAGGATACTGTCAAAACGCACCTCAAAAACTTGTTTCACAAGCTCGATGTGCAAGATCGCACGGAAGCGGCCATCACCGCCATCCGCCTGGGCATTGTGCATCTCGAATAGCCAGATTGACGCGCGGGCATATTATGATTTTAAGTTCCATCAATTTTGCCACCAGGTAGATGCTGATCAATAGTCTGACTCGACGACATGATTCCGGCAATTTTTGGTTTGATGACAAAAAAGTCTGGGCAAGTGTCATTGCGTCCACCAGGGCGTGTTGGTTGTGCCCCGAGGTCACCGGCTCAATGTCAATCATCGCACGTTTTCAGTTCGTGCCAGAAATTATCCAACGTATGACGCAGGGCGTCGGCGTTTCGAACCCGCAGGTGTTTCCACCAAACCGGGAATAGCCGGCGATATCGCAATTCATTGAACCGGGCGTCAATCAAGAGCACGACGCCGCGATCCGTTTCCGAACGGATGACGCGGCCAATGGCTTGCAGCACGCGGTTCATACCGGGAAACGTGTAAGCATATTCAAATCCCGCCGCGTTCTGCGTTTGGAAATAATCCCGGATCAAATCGCGCTCAACGCATAACTGAGGCAGCCCCACGCCGACGATGACCGCGCCGATCAGTCGTTCGCCGACGAGGTCAATGCCTTCGCCGAAAATTCCGCCCAGCACCGCGAAACCGACCAGTGTTTCGCCGTGTTCGAGCCCGAATGCAGCCAGAAACGCATCACGTTCACGATCGTTCATGTTGGGTCGCTGGGCCAAAATGGAGATTGTTGGAAAATGACTTTGGAATTCCGCCAACACGGCATTCAAGTATTGATAGGAAGGAAAATAAACGAGGTAATTGCCGCGTCGGCCTTGCACCAAAGTTCCGATGGCTTCCACTACATCGCCGCGTGATTCCGCGCGGCCTTTGAAATGGGTTTGAATCCGGTCTTGAATCAGCACGGCCAGATTTTCCGGTGGGAAGGGCGAAGCCAGTTGGAGCCCGGGATCCTCCGGCTCTCCGCCCAAAAGGGCACGATAATAATCGATTGGAGAAAGCGTCGCGGAAAAGAAAATCGCGGTCTTGCCACGCGCCAGGGCTCGTCGCAGCAACACGGATGGGTCCAGGCAAAAAAGGCGGACCTTCAAGCTCGGGGCGTTCTCGATGATCGTCACGAATCGTTCATCGTAAAGTTCAGCCGTGCGCCGGAACGCGTGCATCTGAAAGTAAAGCGCCAGCAACGCTTCGCGAAAATCCGTCGGCTGATTTTTTGCCAGCCAGAGTTCGGTTTCCGCCAGCGCGCTTTCCAACGGCTCGATCAGCGAATCGGGAAACTCATGACTGGTGCGAGTTCCATGCTGGGCATCGGTGACCGCGACCACTTTCGCAGGAAATAAATTTAGCTCAAACGCGCGATCGGAAGTTTCAATGGGTTCAACGGTCGTCGGGTCGCCCAATTGTTTGAACGCCGCGTGCAACTGCGTCAGCGCCTTGGTGCAACGCGGCACGGATTTTTTGAGAGCGCGTTTGACATCCAAGATTGCCTGCCCCTCCAGCTCGGCGGAAAACATTTCCCGCGCGCGGTCCACCAGATTGTGGGCTTCGTCCACGAGAAAAGCATAGGCACCACCGTCCGCATCGAAATGCCGGCGCAAATAAACCTGCGGATCGAACACATAGTTATAATCGCCAATGACACCGTCGGCCCACACGGAAACGTCGAACGCCAATTCAAACGGGCACACCTGATGTTTCTGTCCGACGGCTGCGAGTGTGGCGCGATTGATTTCTTCCTGCGCCAAGGCTTCGCGGATCGCGGGCTTGACGCGATCATAATAGCCCTGCGCCAAAGGGCACGTCAGCGGGTCGCAGGAGTGGCCGTCGCGCACGCATATTTTTTCCTTGGCGGTGAGCGTTACGACGCGAAGCTTCAAACCGACCCGGCGCAAATCTCCCAAGGCTTTCTCGGCGATGGTGCGGCCAACGGTGCGGGCGGTTAGATAAAAAATGCGCGCCAGTTTTCCTTCACCCAAGGCTTTGACCGCTGGAAACAAAACGGAAATGGTTTTGCCGATCCCCGTCGGGGCGGCGATAAACAAACGCCCGCCAGTGGCCAGCACCCGATAGGCGGCCACGGCGAGTTCACGCTGGCCCGCGCGGTAATTGGAAAAAGGAAATGCCAAGGTTCGGATGGAGGTATCGCGAGCGAGCCACCACTCGTGGCGCTCTCGCAGCCAGTCCAAATAGACGGCGGTCGTCGCGGCGAAAAAAACCGATAAATCATCGGGTGAAAAAGTCTCGCGGAACTCCGTAACTTTGCCGGTTTGCAATTCCAGATACACCAGTTGAATGACGAGTTTTTTCAGCTTGGATTTCTTGGCATGAATAAATCCGTAAAATTTTGCCTGCGCCCAGTGCAGTGGATCGGCCTGATGATCCCAGTTCCCCTGCACGGTTTTGATTTCTTCCAACAAAACTTCTTGGGACGTAATTAGCAGACCGTCAATGCGTCCCCGGATTAGCAGCGTAAATTCTTCGGTCTCGATGGAATGTTCCAACGGCAGCTCGGTCAGATAACCGGTCGGGCGCGACCGCTGGATTTGCTGATGACCGCGGATGCCTGCGACGGCGCGGTCCGAACCGACGAATGCACGTTCACCGCCGAGATCGCCTGTTCGCAAGACAAACGCCACCAAGTCGCGCACCGAAATCGTGTGCAACGGTTTTGATGGAGGCACATTCATGGCAATCGTTTTTTCCTTGCTTAACGCCGGCGGGATTTTTCACCCGCCATTGCGCTAAACCCGAGGGGGTTCACGGCATTCCCCATTTATTAGAGGTTCGGCCATTCAGTTTGGAGTCGAAAAAATTCTTTCCAAACCATCGATGGTTCTGGAATTAAGGCACGAAACACTATTGCGCCAACACTTCAAAACGGGAGTTCGACAATTTTTTCCACCTAAACTTCAAACCGGCGGTGGATTTCTTTCGGTAAATCCGCGTTGATGAAAATAGGGATATGCCAATGGCACAGTGCTCGCCGCATCGAGTCTGGCCACTTGCTCGCGGGTCAGGTTCCAACCCACCGCCCCCAGGTTGGCGCGGAGCTGATCTTCGTTGCGCGCGCCGATGACGAGCGTGGAAACGGTAGGCCGCTGGAGCAGCCAGTTCAGCGCAATCTGCGGGATGGTCTTGCCGGTCTCCTTGGCAATTTCATCAAGCGCGTCCACCACTTTGTAAAGCTGGTCGTCAGCGACTTGCGGTCCAATATCCGCATTCAACTTGGATTGCAGGCGCGAGCCCGGCGGCAGCGGCTGGCCGCGCCGGATTTTACCGGTCAGCCTTGCCCAGCCCAGCGGGCTCCACACGACGGCGCCCACTTTTTGATCCAGCCCCAGCGGCATCAGCTCCCACTCATAATCACGACCGACCAGTGAGTAATAAGCCTGGTGCGCCACGTAACGGGAATAGCCGTATTTCTCGGCGATCGCCAGCGATTTCATCACGTGCCAGCCCGAAAAGTTCGAGCAACCCAGATAGCGGATTTTCCCGGCGCGCACGAGACCGTCGAGGGTGCTCAAGGTTTCTTCGATCGGGGTCAGGGCATCAAAGCCGTGCAGTTGGAACAGGTCAATATAGTCTGTGCCCAAACGTTTCAGGGAACCTTCCACGGCGCGGATCAAATGAAAACGTGAGGAACCAACATCGTTGGGTCCGTCGCCGAGGCGAAAGGTGGCTTTGGTGGAAATTAGCACTTTGTCTCGCCGCCCCGCGATGGCTTTGCCAAGAATTTCTTCGGCCAAGCCCGCCGAATAAATGTCGGCGCTGTCGAACATCGTCAACCCGGCATCGAGGCAGATGTCCACAAGTCGCGTCGCTTCGGGCACGCCATTGTTTCCCCAAGCCGAGAAGAGTTCACCTTGGCCACCAAAGGTGCCGGTGCCGAGTGTCAAAACCGGGACTTTCAATCCCGAACCGCCGAGTTGTCGATATTCCATATTAATTTTGTTCTTTAATGGGTTTCAAAAACAGACGCGCCACAATCTCGTATGAATGCAGTCGGTCGGCCAGTTGATAACAATCCAAGACCGAAGTCGCCGCGCTCGCGATGCCTGGCATGTTATGATGTTCCGCCAGCCAGAAACAGTGATAACCCCACGCCTCCGCCGCTTGGGCCAGTTGCACCGTGTTGCGGAAACTCTCCGCCACCGTTCCGCCCTCGCGCACGGTGGCGAGATCGAGCACCGAAAGCGCCATGTTTGATTCCTGCTTCATCACGAGATTTCGCCGGCGCGAGCGCGGTTCAGCGGTGCAAAAATGCTACAGTTGGCAAGAATCAAAGTGACAAGGCAGATGGAATCAAATAAGCCGCGCCTGTTCATGGTTAAAAATTGCCATCAATTTTTTTTATCACTGTTGTTCGCTGGAGTCGAACGTAATGCCGGCGGACAGCGATGTCAAAATTGATAGCCTTGATTCCGGCGCTCTCGAACCGGCGTGTGCCGGTTTGGACATTTTACCAGCGTTGCATCTTTTGAAGGTGACTTTCTTGCCGCCCCCTATATTGTCGTGTCTTTAGTCAAGTTTATGCGAGGCCTTTTTATGGGCTTTACAAAACAACAGAGAAAAGGATTTTCATTCAGCTGCGAACGAAGGGCCTTCACCCTCATTGAGTTGCTGGTGGTCATTGCCATCATTGCGATTCTCGCGGCTCTTTTGTTGCCTGCGTTGGCACAGGCCAAGGACAAGGCCCGCATTACCCAATGCCTCAATAACTTTAAACAACTAACTCTCGCTTGGACGATGTATGGTGGCGACAACACGGATCAACTGCCACTCAACTGGACTTCTTTTGCCGGGCAATCGCCGCATGATTCATGGGTCACCGGCAGTGTCCTGGTTTCTAGCCCCGTGGATGGATTGACCAATGGAACCATTTTTTCCTACCACCATTCAACAGCCATTTATGTGTGTCCGGATTTGCAACCGGTGGGCGGTCAGTTATGGGAACGCTCGGTATCCATGGCGGAACGCATGGGGGCCGCCCTGCCCTCGGATGTTTCTTCATATAATGCCGCCGTTCAATCGAGCGTCTATGATACCATTGGCGGCACCTTGGGATCCGGCTATTCGGCATTCCGGAAACCCGGGCAAATTATAAAGCCCGGGCCGGCAGATGCCATCGTGCTGATTGATGAAAGCGCCAGCTCAATCGAGGATGGTGTCTGCGCCATTAACTTCAGCAATTGGCAGAATGCTCCAACGTATCGCCACCGCGGTTGTCTATTCTCGTTTGCCGATGGTCATGTAGAACGCTGGCGATGGTATGGCATCCATGCGGAAATGGCGTGGAACGTGACGCCGGTCGGAAGCGCGCAACTCAGTGACTTTCAAAAGCTCTTGAACGCGCAGGTGACGCGTTAATGTTGCAACGCTGATGCGGCGAATTTTTTTAAATAAGCGGAATAGATTTTTTATGCAGTTGAGCCGGCTTATTCATTACTCATCGGGACCAGTCAATGGACTCTGAACTGGAGTTGCCAATTTACGGGCTTGTTTAAGCCGGCAACGGAACGATTCAATCTGGACCGAAGTCGGCTGCTGGCAAAAAAGAGAATCAAGCGCGCGACAAGCTTAAATCGGCGAGAATTCTGCGCAGTTCGGCGACCTGAATCGGCTTGACCAAATGCGCGGCAAAGCCGGCTTCGCGCGCCCGCGCGATGTCTTCTTCCATGCCGTAACCCGTCAACGCAATGCCGCGCAAACCATAATTGGTGCGCAACTGGCGCATCAATTGAATCCCCGAGCCATCGGGCAACCCCAGATCGGAGATGACCAGTTCACACGGCTGGGCCGCCACCTGCGCCAAGGCTTCAGCGACATTGGTGGCCGGCAACACTTCATAGCCGTCGCGCCGGAGCAAGGTGGATAAAACTTGCAGCGTGGAGGCGTGATCTTCCACCAGCAAAATGCGCGGTGCGTTTCCGGTGGTTGGCGCGGTGCCGGTTTTGCTTCGCTCAAATTTTGTAAATGACGTCGCCGTGTTTCCATCGTCGCTCGGACTGGGCGGCGGCACGACGGCACCGGGCAATTCGACAACGAAGGTCGCGCCGTGATTGATGCCCGGGCTGTGCGCGCTGATTTTTCCGCCGTGCAATTCCACGATGGCGCGCGCAATCGCCAAACCCAGGCCCATGCCGCCGAAGCGATGGTCGCCCGTCACGGCACCTTGTTCAAAAGGTCGGAAAATTTTTTCCAACAGTTCCGGCGCAATGCCGATGCCCGTGTCGGTTACTTCCAGACACAGCCAAAAAGTATTGCCAGCGGCGCGTTCGGTGGTGCGGATGGCGACCTGGCCGCCGGGCGATGTGAATTTCACCGCGTTGCGCACGAGATTCCAGACGATCTGCTGAAACCGAGCTGGGTCGGTCAAGACGCTGCTGCGTGTGGCCCTCAACTCACACACGAGTTTGATTTCCTTGGTCAGCGCGGCATCCTGCACCATTTCCAGCGCGAGCCGGATGAGCGAATGCGTGTCGCATAATTGCGAGTGCAGATGCAGTTTGCCCGTGGAGATCGCGTAAATATCCAGCAG
>Ga0302280_1003411_pt1 | contig 11516 bp, 10 predicted proteins | sample III_Fen_E1_1_FD_198771 | JGI IMG/M metagenome (GOLD analysis project Ga0302280, IMG submission 198771) | Peat permafrost microbial communities from Stordalen Mire near Abisko, Sweden - III_Fen_E1_1 | ecosystem: Environmental > Terrestrial > Soil > Wetlands > Permafrost | place: Sweden: Abisko...
CGAGGCGATAGCTCGGAAAAATAAACGCCTTTATCCGTTAGAAAAAACTCTACGCCCCATATTCCGGCTCCGGTAAGAGCACCGGTAACCTTTTGCGCCATAACCCGGGCTTCTTCCAAATCTTTATCACTAATAGCGCAAGGCTGCCAGCTTTCCCGGTAATCGCCTCTTTCCTGACGGTGACCGATAGGAGGACAAAAAAGAGTTTTCCCATTTTTTTGGGTAACAGTTAGTAAAGTTATTTCTGCATGAAACTTAATAAACTCTTCCACTATCACTTCGGCATAATCGCCGCGGCTGCCTTCCATTGCATACTTCCAGGCTTTTTCAATATCCTCCTTTGTTTTTACTATGCTTTGGCCTTTGCCGCTGCTGCTCATTAAGGGCTTTACTACACAAGGGATTCCAATCTTTTCTATAGCTTCGGCAAATTCTTTATTGGTTTTAGCATACATGAATTTAGCAGTTCTTAGTTTTAATTCTACGGCAGCAAGGTTTCTTATTTCCTTACGGTTCATGGTATAGTTTGCCGCTTTTGCACTGGGCACAACCGTCATTCCCTGTTCTTCATATTCATAAAACCGCTCGGTTCGGATGGCTTCAATTTCGGGAACTATTAAATCAGGTTTATGTTTGGCAACAATATGGTCGAGTGCATTACCATCCAACATATTAATCACTTCATATTCCTGGGAAACCTGCATAGCCGGGGCGCCCGGATAACTATCTACAGCAATTACGTATTGGCCCAACCTTTGCAGGGAAATAGCCAATTCGCGCCCAAGTTCTCCGGATCCTAACAGCAATATTTTTTTACCCATATAGCCTGCCTTAATACTTTTTCTGTGACACTTGTTTTAATTATTAACCCTTTACAATGGTTACTATCCATAAGATAAATAGTACCACAGCAGCAATAAATAAAAACCCGCCTAAAACATATAAAACACAACCTGCACCAAGTCCACCGCCGATACCTGCCCCAAACGAAGCAGCATCTGCCACAAGCAGTAAAAAGCAAATTACAGATGCGATTAAGCATAGTATCCAGGCCAGTAAAAAGCTTGACCCGCTGGAAGAATGTTGATCATGGCCATTATCATCACCATAATGATGATAGGGATTATAAGGCATATTCTCTTTCAGAGAAACATTGTTTTTATAGGATATGACCGGGCTTTTTGTAATTTCATTTCCCTTGGATGAAATAGATTTGGCAGGGCCCTTGATACCAGCTTTTTCGTTTACCGCTGCCGGCGTGTTTTCTACCGGCGGCGCTTGCAGTTGGTTTTTAGGAGCAAGCGTGATATTAGCACCATAGGGAGAATAGTCCAAATTAGTTTTTGCCACCGGATCGGAGAAATGGCCTTTGGTATATTTCCTTTTTGAAAAGGAGGAAGCCAATTTGTTGGTTGATGAAGTGCAATAGGCAAAAAAACCAACTATACCAAACAGAAAAAGAACTTTAAACAGCTTCTGTGCTTTTATGAATTTTGTTGAAATCATTCTGCTGTTTTTAAAGCGGCCGAAAGCAATATGTTATCCGTTTGCAAACCTTTATGACGCAATATCAACGATCCAAAGTATAAAGAATACAAGAGCTGCAATGGCAGCTATATATGCTAAAATAGCAAAAAGCCCTAAGCCGGCTCCGGAGCCACTTACAACACTGGCGGCAGCCAGAATAAGAAAAACCAACCAGAGAAGTATGCACAGAAGACAGTCTAATAAGTAGTGATGGTGACCATTTTCACGACCGCCATTTCCACCATGATCGCCATAAGCCGGGCTATCCTGTATAGTTGAGGTCTCTCTGAAAGCAGCATATGGTGCATTATTGTCAGCAACCTGTGATTTCGTGACAGAAAAAATATCATTTTTAAATTTCACTATGGATGCAATTGCCGGCTTATCTTTTTTTGCATACTCCGATTTAACCGGATGGCTAAAATTTACCTTTATTGCCTTTTCTTGATTTTGGTGAATCACTGCATTATTTGCGACTAAATTATTAGTCACCTTTGTATTCAAATTACTGCTATTATAATTGCCGGGCTTATCGGAAGCTTTAACCTTTGCAACCGGATCGGAGAAATGACCATTCGTATATTTCCTTTTTGAAAAAGAAGAAGCAAATTGATTAGATGAAGAACAAGAAGCAAGAAAAGCAATAGCAAATACGACTAAAGCAATTGGAAATAGTTTTCCGGATTTTGAATAAATAGTTGTTAGCATAGTAATTTTGGGTGTTTAATGTTTGGCGAAAATACAAAATTTGTGCAATCGGTATTTGAAAAATACAAAGCGGTTCATTTGTTAATAAAATCTAACAACTTAAAGCAGGAAATTTCGGGCAAAAAAACATAAATTTGCGGAGAATTTTAAAACCCACCCTACATGAGCTCAATCCGCTTTAAAGCCTTACAAGAAGCCATTTCAAGGCAACCTATTAATGTGGAACTTCCTTCGAATAAAGTATCCGATTTCTTCGGAACCAACGTATTCGGCTACGAAGTAATGCAGAAATACCTTTCAGAAGGTGTTTTAAAAACATTAAAAGCGGCAATAGATACAAATACAGCTATTGACAGGGCAACTGCAGATGAAGTGGCTATAGCCATGAAAACATGGGCGCTTGAAAAAGGCGTTACGCATTATACCCATTGGTTTCAGCCACTAACAGGAGCAACAGCCGAAAAGCATGATGTATTTTTGGATGTATCACCGGAAGGAAAAGTTATGGAAAAATTTGGAGGAGGACAATTGGTTCAGCAGGAACCTGATGCTTCCAGTTTTCCAAGTGGTGGAATCCGCAGCACCTTTGAGGCGAGAGGCTATACCGGTTGGGATCCCTCATCACCGGCTTTTATCTTTGGAAAAACACTTTGCATTCCCACCATATATATATCATATACCGGCGAAGCGCTGGATTATAAAACTCCTTTGCTTAAAGCTTTACATGCGCTAAATAAAGCAGCCGTTCCGGTATGCAATTATTTTGATAAAGATGTAAAAAAAGTGATAGCCACACTGGGCTGGGAACAAGAATATTTTTTAGTTGATGAAGCCTTATTTAATGTCCGCCCTGATTTGGTTCATGCCGGAAGGGCTTTGTTCGGAGCAAACCCTGCCAAAGGCCAGCAATTGGAAGACCATTATTTTGGTTCCATCCCTGAAAGGGTGAATGAATTTATGCGCGATTTTGAAACGGAATCCTATAAATTAGGCATCCCTTTAAAAACAAGACACAACGAAGTTGCTCCCAACCAATATGAAGTGGCTCCTATTTTTGAAGAAGCAAACATTGCGGTGGACCATAATCAATTGCTAATGGACCTGATGGATAAAGTAGCCCGCCGCCATCAATTGAGGGTTTTATTTTATGAAAAGCCTTTTGCGGGAGTAAATGGATCGGGTAAGCACAATAACTGGAGCATGTCGACCGATACAGGTAAAAATCTGCTTAGTCCGGGAAAAACGCCCGATTCTAACTTGCAATTTCTGGCCTTTTTTGTAAACACGATTAAAGCTGTTCACGATTATTCCGATATTTTAAGAGCGAGCATTGCCTCTGCCGGCAACGAACACAGGCTTGGCGCCAATGAAGCTCCACCGGCTATTATATCCGTATTTATAGGGGAACAGTTGACCAAAGTACTGAATGGATTTGAAAAGAAAGTTAAAGCCGCAAAATCCTCTGAAAAGAAATCACTTAAACTGGATATCGGGCATATTCCCGAATTAATGCTTGATAATACCGACCGTAACCGCACTTCTCCGTTTGCCTTTACCGGTAACAAATTTGAATTCCGCGCGGTGGGTTCATCTGCCAATTGTGCTCAATCAATGGTTGTACTTAACACTATTGTTGCCGAACAGCTTACCCAGTTTAAAAAGGATGTTGACAGCCTGATAAGCAAATCCACTTCGGTTGAAGATGCTATTATTCAAATACTTCGAAATTATATAACTTCCTCTGCCAACATCCGTTTTGAAGGAAATAATTACAGCAAAGAGTGGGTAAAAGAAGCTGCCAAACGAGGCTTGCCCAATGTGCAAACCACACCGGAAGCCCTGGAAGCCCTTGTAACCGAAAAAGCTATTCACCTTTTTGAAAAACAAGGTATTTTTACAAAGCGCGAACAAGAAGCCAGACATGAAATACAGGCGGAAATTTATACCAAGAAAATACAGATAGAATCGCGCATTATGGCAGACATGGCGTTTACCCAAATTATACCCGTAGCTTTGAAATACCAAAACGTGCTTATTACTAATGTAAAAGGGATAAAGGAAATATTTACCCCCAGCCAGGCGTTTGCAGGTGTTGAAATGAAAGATAAGGCGCTTGCCGAAAGTATGCACGATGGCGGCAGATACGAAGATATAGCCGACTCTCAAATAGCTATGATAAAAGAGATTAGCGAAAGGGTATCTATTATTAGAAACCGCACCGAACAAATGATAGAAGAGCGTAAAAAAGCCAATAAAATAGAAGATGTAACCGCCAAAGCCTTTGCTTATTGCGAAAAAATAAAGCCCTGTTTTGATGAGATACGATACCATGCCGATAAGCTTGAATTGCTTATTGACGATTCCATGTGGCCTTTTCCAAAGTACAGGGAATTGCTGTTTATTAAATAAATATTTTAAAAAATCAGGCTTGTTTTCCAATTTCTTCCTATATTAGCAGCCGAAAAAAATAAATGTAACCCACTCTATGAAAAGATTAAAACCTATTTTTTACTCCGCATTATTAGCATTTGTAATTCTAATTACTTCCACAAATGCATCCGCTCAAAAAAGTTTTATTAAAGCTGGTGATCAGGCATTTGACAGATTAGAATACTTCAGTGCTGTTGTGCTTTATCAGAAGGCCCTTTCAGAGAACCCCAAAAAAGCTGAAAAAGGCCGCCTAATTTTTCAAATTGCAGAATGTTATCGCTTAACAGGTGATTTAAAACAAGCAGAAAAGGAATATGCTAAAGCTGTAAAAGCCGATTATGACGATCCTGTTGCTGTTCTTGATTTGGCTAATGCCCAAATGATGCAGGCAAAATATGATGATGCACAGGCTTCTTACCAACTATATACACAAAAAGTACCTGCTGACCCAAGAGGTCCAAATGGTGTTAAATCATGCCAAATGGCTCAACAACTTTTAAGTCAGCCTACCCGCTACATTGTTACCGACATGAAGCAATTGAATACGAAAGACGAAGACTTTTGTCCTACATTTGCAGATAGAAGGCTTGATGAACTTATATTTACCTCTTCCCGCCAGGGAACAATGGGCGATAAAATTGATGATGGTCTGGGTCAAAACTATTCCGATTTATTTATTACCAAGCTAGATAAGAATGGTAAGTTTAGTACGCCACTCCCCCTTCCTGCTCCGGTTAACTCACCAGATAATGAAGGCTCCGCTGTATTTGATAAAACATTCAAAACCATGTACTTTACCCGTTGCAGCGTTGTAAAAAACAAAGGACAAAAATGTAAAATCTGGTCCACGCAAAGAAGGGGTAATAACTGGGCTGACCCGGTATTACTTAATTTCCAATCAGACTCCTCAACATACGCTCACCCTGCTATTTCTCAAGACGAACAAACGCTGGTATTCTCTTCCGATTTACCAGGTGGTCAGGGTGGAATTGACTTATGGATGAGCCTATATGACAAAAAAACAAAATCATGGGGCGAACCTACCAACCTTGGTCCCGGCATTAATACAGCCGGTAATGATGAGTTTCCATTTATCCGTTATGATGGCTCGCTTTATTATTCTACCGATGGATTGCCCGGATTAGGCGGGTTGGATATTTTCCACGCCGCTAAATTGGGAGACAATAAATGGGGTAATCCTGTTAATATGGGCTATCCTGTTAACTCGGAAGGCGATGATTTTGGAATATGTTTTGAAGGTAACAAAGATGCCGGTTATTTTTCCTCTAACCGCCCTAACGGAGGAGGTGTTGGCAGTGATGATATTTATCGTTTCTATCTGCCTGCCATATTATTTGTTATTGAAGGAACCGTATATGACATAGATAGCCACAGAGGAATTTCCGGAGCTACCGTACGCATGGTTGGAGCTGATGGCTCTGATGTCTCTATTAAAACGGATACAGGTGGACATTATATGTTTGGAGCCCTTGGCGCTACTGAACGCTATGTTAAACTTAATTCATCCTACATTATCTCAGCTACCGCCACAAACTTAAAGTACTTAAACAGCGATGAAAAGGCAAATGAAACTACCGTTGGTAAATCTGAATCGGAAACATTTGAACATGATTTCCATTTGAAGAAACCAAAACCAATGGAAGCAATCCACTTCCCGGCTGTATTATATGACTTAGGTAAAGCAACCCTTCGTTCCGAATCAAAAGATTCACTTAATTACTTAGTAAGGCTTTTAAACAATAACCCAACTCTTAAAATTGAGTTAGATGCCCATACTGACCAACAAGGCTCTGCCGTTTCGAACATTAAGCTTTCACAAGCACGGGCTCAATCATGCGTTAACTATCTTATTTCACAAGGTATTGATTCTGCACGTTTGACACCTAAAGGCTGGGGACAAACCAAGCTGCTTATTCAAACCTCCCAAATTATGGCTGTAAAGAATAAGAATCCTAAAATCCAAAAAGCAAAGAGGGATTCTCTTTATCAAATCAACCGTCGTACCGTATTCCAAATTTTAGATTGGGGTTATGTGCCTAAAGGCCATGTTATGACCGCGGAAGACAGCTTGAAAATGGAAGCCGGAAAGAATGTAAAAGTGAGCGGTCAGGAAGCTCCGCAAGATGCCGATACAAATGAAGCACCGGTGCCAATTGAAGAAATACAGAACCAAACGGTTCCTAAGAATTATTCTCCTAATGGCAACCCTGCACCTTCCTCTAATCCTGCACCACAACAACAACCAAACAAACCTGCAGGTAAAGGTCACGGCCCATCTGAACCATTATATAATGAAACCTCTAGTTCTAACAGAACTGCATGTCCTAAATGGTAAGAACAATAAAATTTGTATATAAAAACATCCCTGACTGTAAACGTCAGGGATGTTTTGTTTAGAAAAACACCTATGAGCGATTCGGTTTATAATAAGCGTGGCGTTTCATCCTCCAAAGAAGATGTTCATAAAGCCATCTCCAACATTGATAAAGGGCTATTCCCTAAAGCCTTTTGCAAGGTAATACCCGATTATCTTTCGGGCGATAATGAGTACTGCCTCATTATGCATGCCGATGGAGCCGGAACAAAAAGCTCCCTTGCTTATATCTATTGGAAAGAAACAGGTGATGATTCCGTTTGGAAAGGCATTGCCCAGGATTCTATTGTAATGAATACCGATGACCTTTTATGTGCAGGCGCGGTAGATAATATGCTATTATCTTCATCTATAGGGCGAAATAAACTCCTTATTCCGGGTGAAGTTATTTCAGGGCTTATTAACGGTACGGAGGAATTCCTTGCCAAATTGAGAAAATACGGAGTTAACATTATCTCTACAGGGGGAGAAACAGCCGATGTAGGAGACTTGGTTAGAACTATTATAGTTGATTCATCTATTGTTTGCAGGCTGAAACGCAACCATGTAATCTCCAACGATAAAATATCCGCTGGCGATGTAATTGTAGGGCTAGCCTCCTTCGGACATGCAAGCTATGAAGATACCTACAACAGCGGTATTGCCAGTAACGGGCTCACTTCGGCAAGGCACGATACATTGGAACACTCTTATACCTCTTATAAAGAATCGTACAATCCCTTGATTCCGGATGAGGTGGTTTATAACGGCAAAAGAAAACTAACTGAAAAGATAGATATTACCTGGAAGGATAAAAAGTACACCACCGATATTGGTAAGCTGCTCCTATCCCCTACCCGTACTTACTTTCCGGTGATGCAGGAAATCCTAAGAGGATATAGAAACCATATTCACGGAGTGATACATTGCACAGGCGGAGGACAAACCAAGGTGCTGCATTTTATAGATAATTTGCATATTATAAAAGATAACTTGTTTGAAATACCTCCCGTTTTTCAAATAATCCACGAGAACTCAGGAGCAGACTTTTCTGAAATGTATAAGGTCTTTAATATGGGCCACCGCATAGAACTGTATGTAGCTCCCGAAGCGGCCAAGCATATTATTGAAGTGGCTGCCAAATATAATATTGAGGCCAAAGTGATTGGCAAAGTAACCAGGCATAGCGGTAAAAAGCTAACTATCTCCGGAGATAAAGGAACGTTTGAATATTAGCCGGAGCCCTACCGTCAATTAAAAATGTACGGAAATAACGGCTTAAAACGGCTATAGCGGTTGGGGTAATAAAAAAACGGCTTAAAACGGCTTATTTTGTCGAGTCAATGACTGGCTAAAAAATGCATGGAAATAACGGCTATTTTGTTGGAACCTTTTTATAATTGAATCTCGTAAAGAAACATCTTCCCAGTTACAGTATCCTCAAAAATTGAGCTCTCATCAGATTGGTATAGTTTCCATTGTAAATAATTGGTTGTGGGTAGAAACCAATGCGGAATATCTGAAGGTGGCATCCACTCATTACTATCAAGGGTTAAATGATTTTCTTTTATGAATTCTTTTCTCCATTTTGATGGTGCGGTTAGCTCCATATAAAGAATATATTCCTTTGTCCAGTGTGGAGATTGCCAGTATTTGGCATTTAATACCTTAACATCAGAAGGTGGTTCTTCTCCAGACCATAAACGGTAACATTCAATGGGGTCTTCCGACTTATGCTCAATACAGCCTCCCAATAACACAAAACCCGCTACCATCAAAACCAAAAATCCTCTCATTCCACAAATATAAAATTATTTTTTATTGTTTACTGACAAGTCATTGACTTTTTCCGAAACCACTATTTAGTTATTGACCTTTGTATAAAATCTAAAAAAATACATATGGTCAGAGAGTCATTTTTACTTTACAAATCATTTTACGAGCCAATCAAATCCCTTTCGCTGGAAGCTAAGGGAGCACTTCTGGAGGCTATTTACGAATACCAGGTATCGGGTGTTGAGCCGCCAAATACCTCACCGGCATATATGGCTTTCCTGTTTTTTAAAAACCAGTTTCGCTTAGATGACATTAAGTACAATGAAACTTGTGAGGCGAATAAAAAGAATATTGGTAAACGATGGAATAAAAAAAATACGAACCTATACGAGCGTATACCAAGTGATACGAAACATACCTATAATGAGAAAGAGAATGTTACTGAAAAGGAGAATGAAAAAGAGAAGGAGAAAGAAAATGTTAATGAGAAAGAGAAGGATATAGTTATACCCCACTCCCTTCAATTATTTGTAAAAAATTTAAAAGAAGTTTCCCGTATTAAAACCCAGCTTACGGCTGAAAATTGCCAAACGCTTATAAGCAATCATGGGGAAGAAATGGTGAAAGAAATACTGCTGGCTATGGAAAACACCAAAGGCATAACCAATAAATACACCTCGGTTTACCTTACCATAAATAGTTGGGCACTCAGAAGAAAATCGGATGTGCGAATCACTGACCCTGGCGCTACGCAAATAAAAAGAACCTTAAAACCCATAACCCACGATCAATTATGACAACAGCAGATAAAATTCATGAATACCTGAGTAACGAGGTCTATACAGACTATGATGAGCACAATATTGATGTAATAAATTTATTGTGTGCGTATTTCAGCAATGATAAAAGCTTTGTAGAGAAAGGCGAACATTATTCCCTGCAAAAGGGCTTGTTTATTAGTGGCAATATAGGCTGCGGTAAAACCTACCTGATGAAACTATTGCAGAATAACCTGAAATGTTTTTATCATGTTGTAAGTTGCAGAGCCATTGCCGATACGTTTGCCCAGGGTGGTGATGAAGCCATTGAAAAATATTGGAGCATCCGTCAATACCGGGATTATACCATGCGAAAGAACATGCGGTCTATCTACCCCTATTGCTTTGATGATTTAGGAACCGAGCCTGACAAGAAATATTACGGCAACGATGTAAATGTGATGTTGGATATCCTTTTAAGGCGCTATGAAAAAGGCGATTTTACCTTTACACATGTCACAACCAATTTATCGGCAGAAGAATTGAAAGCTCGCTATGGTAACCGACTTACCAGCCGCTTTAAAGAAATGTTCAACTTTATTAACTTCCCTCCAACAGCCATTGACCGCAGGAAATAGCCGTTTTTAGCCGTTATTTCCGTACATTTCGTCATTGCGATACCGACGCTTTGGTCGGGAGAAGCAATCTCACTCAATCACAGTAATTATTTCCGAATTTTATGAGATTGCTTCGCAGGGCCTCGCAATGACGAGTACTCTTTCCTTTTCCGCCAAAATTGCTTATATTTGCCACCTTTTAGAAAAGAACCATGTTAGATAAATTAGAAGCCATAGAACAACGCTATATACAGATAGAACAACAGCTTTCTGAGCCGGATGCCCTGTCTGATATTAAGAAATTTGCCAAACTAAATAAGGAATACAAGGAGCTGACCAAAATTCATAATGCCTATTTGGAATATAAAAACCTGACCTCCAACATACAATCGGCTAAGGACATATTGCACAAGGAAAAGGACGAGGAAATGAAGGATATGGCAAGAACCGAGATTGAAACCCTTACCCCTCAATTAGAAAAGCTGGATGAGGATATCCGCTTACTATTGGTTCCCAAAGACCCGGAAGATGCCAAGGATGTAGTAGTTGAAATACGTGCCGGAACGGGAGGAGATGAAGCATCTCTGTTTGCCGGAGAACTATTTAATATGTACCTGCGCTATTGCGAAATAAAAGGTTGGAAAACAGAAATGCTCGACCATTCCGAAGGAACTATGGGTGGCTATAAAGAGGTGGTATTTGAAATTCATGGAGAGAATGTATATGGTACCATGAAATACGAATCGGGTGTACACCGCGTACAAAGGGTTCCGCAGACTGAAACACAAGGCAGGGTGCATACATCAGCAGCTACTATTATTGTTATGCCGGAAGCCGATGAATTGGATGTTGAAATACGGGAAGCGGACTTGAGAAAAGATACTTTTTGTTCGGGCGGTAAAGGCGGACAATCGGTCAACACAACCAAGTCAGCGGTAAGAATAACGCACATTCCAACGGGCCTCGTTGTACAATGCCAGGATGAGCGGTCACAGATAAAAAATATGGATAAGGCTATGAACGTACTGCGTACCCGTATGTATGAAATGCAAATGGAAAAAAGAAACAGCGCCAATGCAGCCAAACGTAAAACCCTTGTTTCGGGCGGAGACCGTTCGGAAAAAATAAGAACCTATAATTTCCCTCAAAGCCGTATTACCGATCACCGTATAGGGTATACAGCCCATAACCTGCAAAGTTTTATGGAAGGTAATATACAGGACTTGCTCGATGCCCTTCAATTGGCAGAAAATGCACAACGCCTCCAAGAGGGCTATTCAACTGCCGTTTAATGAGCCGTACTTTTTCACTTAGGGAACTGGATGT
>Ga0302280_1003413_pt1 | contig 11515 bp, 7 predicted proteins | sample III_Fen_E1_1_FD_198771 | JGI IMG/M metagenome (GOLD analysis project Ga0302280, IMG submission 198771) | Peat permafrost microbial communities from Stordalen Mire near Abisko, Sweden - III_Fen_E1_1 | ecosystem: Environmental > Terrestrial > Soil > Wetlands > Permafrost | place: Sweden: Abisko...
AAAAAAAAGAAACAGTTGTAGGCAGTGATTCAAGAGAAAGATGTTATAGAGGTAATAAACAAATATCTTGTCATGACACTGTTGCAGCAAGATCTCAATATCAACAAGCACTAGATGAAGCAAAAGCACAGTTTTTAAGAAATTCAAAAACAACACCTCTTACTTCTTTTCAACAAATGCCTGGTTCATTAGGACCTGCAGCTACATTTGTAAGTCCAAATCAACAATATGCTGGCCAACACAATGGTGCAATGGTGCAAACACAATCATTTCCAGGATACACGCCAGGAGTTGCTTTACAATCTGGAATTGTTCCACCAAATATCAATATTACAATAAATAATACAATGGATGTGCCTAAGAAAGCAGAAGACTTTGCACCATTAAAAGGAAATGTATCTGAAGTTAATACAACCATTGATCAAAAGAAACATGTGGAACCAACACAATCAAAACCGGATGCCACTGAGATGTTAACTAATAGAGAAAAAGATGATAGATTATTAAAAAGACAAATAGAAGAAATAGTTGCAGGTGCTGTTGCTTTTGAAATAAATGCAAATCAAAAATTAATGGATAGTAAAAATAAATTAACTATTAATCCAACAAAAATGAGAGAACAGGATATACAAGAAATTAGAATTCAAACGGATATTTTTGAAAGTTATTCAAAAGGAGTGATAGATTTATTAACAACGGCGCATCAAAAAATAGAAGAAATAAAAAAAGATAAAGATCATTTTAATGCTGCAAATATTTCAACAATTTTAGAAGCATGTAAAGCTGCTCAAAGTTTAAATCCTGGTCAACCCACTGTTAAAATAGAAGAAACTGCTCAAGGACCATCAAATGTTACTTCGGCTAGCACACCAATTGTACAACCAATACCACCTGAAAGTTCTACAAAGCCGAAAACAGATCCCACTTTAATTTCAATGGAAGTATACAATGCAACTTTTAGACCAGCTTTTGTAAAATTTTTAGGAGAAACAAATTTAGGAGGAATAAAACAAATTGATGATTTAGTATTAGTTAAAGGTACAGAGAGTGCTAGTTTGTTAACCATAAGTACATTCCTTGAACAAGCTTTTACAAGTCACAGTGAACTTGAAAAAGAATTAGATAAAATAATAGGAACAAATTCAATGAGTGAAGGTCAATTTCAAACAGAACTTGCAAAATTAAAAACTATTATTACTGAACAAGATACAAAATATAAAAAATTGGCAGAAGATTTTGATAGAATATCAGCGGAGAATGGTGGTGAAGGAGGTGAAGAAAAAATAAGAGAATTACAAGGACAATTAAAAAATGCAATGTTGGCATATGAACAAATAAAATCAAAATGGACTAATGAAAAAGGAAAAGGAAAAGCAAATGAAGAAGAAGAAGAAATGGATGTTATTGTTTCTGACCAACCACCACCAGCAGCAACAGTTGACATGGAAAAATCAAAAAGTTTTGAATTAGAAATGGAAACATTTGATTTAAGAAAAGAAATTATAGATTTAACTCATCAATTAGAACAATTAAAAAAGGCAAAACCAAAAGATTATACAAAAACAAGTCGATACATTGGTTTTGACTTAATTATGAAGTATTTAAAAACAAAAAATTTTATTAGTGAAGAACAAAAGGCAAAAATTTTAAATTTCGATGCTTCTGTTAGAGGAGGAGAATCCGATGAAGGTTTTTTACATGCTTTACTTGACCAACTTGCTTTATTAGATCAATTAAAAGAAAGAGAAGAAGGAGATTTAGGACAAAAAAGTAATGAAGTCATAAAAAGTTTAGCTGCTGAAATTGAAACTTTAAAACAACAAGTTGTAGTTTTAAGTAAATCATCGAGTGGGGATGAACAACAAAAGGTTAGAGATTTAAGAAATCAATCTAATCAAGGACAACCATCACTAAGTGAATTAAATGTTGCTAATTTTTTAAAAACAAATAACTCATTAAAAACTCAATTAGAAGAATTAAAACTTAAACATTCAGAATCACAAACAAATTTAAATATAACTAAAGATCAATTACAAATTGGTGCCGATCAATTAAAAAATGTTATTGAAAGAAATACAAAATTAGTTGTTGAAAAAAAGCAACTAGATAAAGAAATATCTGCAGCATTAGCAAAAGTTACAGCTTTAAGTGCAGAAGTTGTTGATTTAAATTTAAAATTATCAAAAGAAAATGTACAAACTGCAATAAAGGCTATTAGTGATGGTTTAACTAGAACAAAAGCTGAATATGCAACATCACAAGCACAATTACAAGCACTTCAACTAAGTGCTAGAGAAAAACAACAAACAATAGAAATGTTAACTACACAAAGACAAGATTTTCATAATGCGGTTATTGATATGTTGGGTAGGAAATCAAATTTATCACAAGAACAAAAAACAGCTCAAGCTAGCACTGTGAACGGTGTTTTTGCTTTTATACAAAAATATATTACAGAATCAGATGCCGCTTTTCAAGGAATGAGAGATCAATATGAAAATTTAAAAAAACATAGTGAATTACAATATAGTGAATTACTTAGTCTTAGAAATAGCGTTGTAGATCAAACTAATTCAATTATTTCATACAAAGAAACTGTAACAAAGTTGGAAACTAATAAAATGAAATTAGAAGCAGAATTACAACAAGCATATGGACGTGTAGAAAATGTTAAATATGAATATAAAAAATTACAAGAATCAACTTCAAGAACAATTAAAAATTTGGAACAAAACAAAGAAGGCATTTATGCCGACAATGTGTCCAATCAAAAGGAGATAGAATTATTGAGACAAAAAATAGTTCAATTTGAAAAAGAAAAAAACATTTTTATTAAAAGTAAAAAGAATAAACAATCAACAGTGGATATGTTGGAACAAGCACTTTTGGATCTCCAAAACTCACAAAAACAAAGTAGGTTTTCTGCAAAATTAGAAGTGGATAAATTGATGGAAAGATTTGTTATTTTTAAAGATAATTTGAATAAAATGGAGGGTAAAGTTTCTTCAAACGCTCCAATTGTGGATAAAGAATCAATTAATTATTTATTTGGAGCCATAGGAGTATCTATTTTTATTTCATTAATTACAAATCAAGCATGGTTATTTAAAAATGAATTATCTCGCAGAATAGATATTTTTTATAAAAATATAAAAACATGTTTGGAAGACCAACTTAAACAAATAGAAGCTACGGCTGAAACAAATGCAAATAGTGTAGACGAGTGGATTAAAAGATTTAATGAATTTAATTCAGAAAAGTGTTTTTCAAGTGAGGAATATAAAAATCAAGAATTGGAAATATATGCAATGTTTAAAGTAATAGCATATATTAAACATGATCCAATGGTATCGGGGGTAATAGGATCAAGTAAAGAAGAAAGAGATGGATTGAATAGTGATTATAAATATCATTTTGAAAAAGCAATTAATACTCTTAAACAAACAGAGGAAGGAAAAGATTTTTTGGTAGATTTTTTAATAGATATAAATTCATTGATTGGAAAATCTCCTAAAAATAAATCAAAAGCTAAAGATTCTTCTAAACAAACTGATCAACAAATGGAATTTCAAGAGGGTACTAGTAATCAACCTGGACAAAATGAAGATGTTTCAATGATTGGAAATGGTGGTGGTGGTGGTGGTGGTGGTGGTGTCTTTGGAGAAGATGTACTCAACAAAATAAAAAAAACAATAGATATAATGGCTAAACAAGTTAGTGTTAGTTTAGTAGAAAATGGTTTTATTATTACTGGACCTAAATTAAAAGAAGATGAAAATGGTGTTAGGGCAGCTGGAAAAGGAGAAATTAATACAAATAATATAAATATGGTTATATCAATTTTTGATAAAATATATACAGATACACTTGACATGGCATATGAAGCTAAAGTTAACTTTATCAATTTTCAAAAAGAAATTTTAAATGAAGCAGCAAAAATGGTTTTAACTACTACTAGTAAAGCAACTTCACAAGCAGCAGCAGCAAAATCTTACAAAATAGTTTACATAACAGGTGCTGTAAGCGATATGTCAATGTCTTTATTAAATTATGGAAACTTAACAATGATATCATGGGAAGGTTTACTAGAAAATTATGAATTAAATGAAGAGTTTTCTAATATGAAAGAAGGAGATTCAACATTTGTTAAGACTCCCAGTTCTGAATTCAGTGAAGCAAGAAGGCACTCTTTAAATGCAATTTCTATTTTAAATTTATCAGCAACTGTGACAGACTTTAGTCAACAAATTCAAACCTTTTTTAATTTACAATCAAGTAATGCAGCAGATGGCATACTTATCCCCCCAGCCGCTCCAACGTCGAATTTGTGCATCGAAAGAACACAAGATATTATTCAAAGGTCTCAGGATATTGTTAATCAAAGTGAAACATACTTATATGCTTCAAGACCTTCAAAGGGTGACACAGAAGGAAAAGCAAAAGAAATTGTTAAAGGTAAAACAATTGATGAAGTCTTACTTGCAATTCCTAATGAAGAATTACTTGTGTTAGTATTAAAGAACTTGGAAGTAAGCACAGAATGCCCACTGTTGGATAGTTTAATTGAAATTGCCACTAGAACAGTGAGTTTAGATCATATTGAAAAGACAAAAGCATTTCAAATTATTTCTAGGTTACCTCGATCACAAGCATTTGAATATAATAGAAAACTTTTATTGAGCATTCAAGAAAAGAAACAAATTAAAAAAATGAAAGAAGTACTACAAGCACCTGATACATTAGAGGAGAGTGAGTCTCGTAGGGTTAAAAAATAATTTAGGAATATATAAAGAGTTGTAAAAAAAAATAAAAATTTAAAAAAAAATAAAAAAAAATGTCTTTTCCTTACAGAAGAAATGAAACTAATGTTCCAGATATGAATGCAATGGGTCAATACTATTCACTAAAATATCAAATATTAAAAGAAGATTATGATAAGAAAGTAAAACAACAAGAAGAAAAAGAAAAAAGTGAACAAAAACGAATGTTAGAAGATATGCAAAAGAAAGTCAACAAACTTCAAAAAAAGAAAAAAAAGTTGGAAGGCGATGTCAATGAATCTGAATCTGAATCTGAATCTGAAGAAGAATCAAAACCAGAAGAAGAGAAAATAAATGTTTCATTAATGAAAGGACGAAAGGATATAAGAGCGAGGACTAGAAAATCAAATGCAACAGATTTTATTTCTGCCGCAAAACAAGCATTAGAAGATTCATAAACAAAAAAAAAAAAAAAATGAATGGAAATTTAAACGGATTAAAAAATGCACAAGTCATAGTAGATGAAGTAAAATATGATTGTATTGAAATAGTAAAATTAGATGAAGGAAGTGTAAATGAAAATAAAGATGATAAAAACTTAGCTTTTACTACTCCTTTTTGTTCTTTGTTTTTAGGTCCATCGAGAAGTGGTAAAACCACCACGTGGATTAATATGTTAAAAAATAAAGATTTACTTTTACATAGATTTGAAGAAATATATTATTTTATTCCTACTTGGAATGAAGATCCTATTTATGATCAAAACTTACTAGTGGATCCAAAACATATTATTTTAGATTATGATCCTGTATTTACAAAAGCAATTATTGATGGCAAAAGATTATTTGTTGAAAATCATTTAGCACAAGAAGAAAATATGAATAAAAGTGTAGATGGTTTATTACCAAATTGTTTATTTATTGTTGATGACAACGTAGGAACAAGAGAATTAGGAAGTAGAATGTTCACAACTTTAGATATATTAGCGACAAGAGGAAGAAAATATAATATTTCTCTAATTATTGCGGCGCAGTATTTAAAAGGTGTTATTAGTACTATTGTTAGATCAAACTTAACAGATATTTGTATTTATTTTTTACCCAATAGTGATGTACAAAAAGGTGTTTTAGAAGAATTTAAAGGAACTGTTTCTCTTAATGAAGCAAGAGCAATGTATAATAAATGTTTTGAAGGAGGAGAAACTCAGAAACATAATTTTTTTTATATTCAAAACTTCAATACAAATATAAACACAAAATACAGAAAAAATTTAAATACATTTTTAATTCCAAGAACAGAAGAAAAGACAAGATTACTACCACTTAAAAGAGGTGGTAAAACACAGTTAGATAATTTAAATGTAAATAAAAAAATTAAAGTAGAAGAGAAACCAACTCAACAAAAAGTTTCTTCTTTGAGTGATAAAAAAGAAAAAAAAGAAGAAGAAAAAGCACAAAATTTACAAGGAATTAAAAAGAAACATATGGGAGAATTTTTAGAATCTAGAAGAAATTTTATTGAAGATTGGGTAAATAAAAGTTATGAAAGTGGTTATGTGGATGACGTATCAATGGAAGATTGGAACAAAGCGAATCCTGAATTACATTTACAAGTAACAACGGATAAATTAAAATCAATAGATGATACTTTTTTAAGAGATTATGTACGAAATATAATACCAAATTATGAATATGATGAATTCTTTACTAGTGGATTATTAAGTTTTTTAAGAAATGGAAATTTATATGACAATTATGAAAGACAACATAAAAACTATGATACTCAAATAAAAGTTTTTGACAAAACCAAATGGAATTATGAAACAAATGAAGCACTACGGGATAACTTTAAATATTCTGATTTACCAATTCAATCCACATATATCCCACAAATACACGACACAAATCAATCAGAACCAGTTAATGATATATATTCAGCTTGGATGGCAAAAGAAAAAATGTTACAAACACACAATAAAAAAGAATCAGCAGAAGAGTTTCTAGAACTGTATAATCCAAAACTAAGATGAGTTGTAGATCATGTTCTTCAAAAGGCCTTGGTAATAAATCCACTATGAATTATAGTTCTAATACCGCTAACACAAGAGCCACAAATCCTGGATCATTTTCAACAACTGGTCTCAATCCAAAAACAGACGTTGCTTATATTCCTAAAAACACTAGAAAAATTTAAAAAAAAAAAAAATAATTTTTTTGTAATATAATAAAAGAATAAAAAAAAAAAAATATGTTCAGCCCAAAAGCAGCACGCGGCATGAGAAAGCCAAGACCCTTTTCTAAATTTACTGAATTTATTGGTAAAGCAGCTAAAGGTATTACTGGGTTTTTAGATAGTGATATTGGACAAAGTATTATGACACCATTAGAAATGGTAATTCCTGGTTTGGGTCCCATTACAAAAGCAATTAAAACTGGTGCAGGATTAGTTGGAAATATTGCAGATTCATTAACGGAAAGAATGGGTACATCAACAGATCCAAGATCTGAACATTCTATTAATGATCAAGTGGTATTACCACAAGCAAGAGGAAATAGAGCACCACTACCACCAGGTGTAAGAAATTTTGGTTCTTTATATACAAGTGAAGGTGCAAGAGCCTCTAAATCTATACAAGGTGGTGTTATTACTGATGAATTACCAGATGAAATGCAACCTCAAGCTTTGGAATTATATTCATCAGATTGGACAGCAAGAAATTTAGGACCAGTAATTAGTAGATCTAAAGATAGTTTTGGTTTCATTAACAATAATAATCTTCGTATAAATCAATCACCTTTTATTCATATACCTTATTGAAAAAAAAAAAAAAAAAAAAATTAATAGTAATAAAAAAAAAAAATAATAAAAAAATGGTTTTTAATTCTTTACTTGATGTGTCTGGTGAACATTTTTGTCTTTCAGATAAGAGTAGTTATGCTAAATTAGAAGAGTCTATGATTCTTAATGTTGAAGAAGAATATTATCAACCCATTACAGGAGAAGGACCATATGGTAATGGTTCACGAGTTACTTTTAAATTTCAACCAAAAGGTTTTGTTGATTGGAGTACTTTACGTTTTGAAGCAGCCCTTACAATTACAAGAAATACTGCTAATGTTACTGGTGATATTATGCCTTATTGGGTTAAAACCGCTACAGGTGGTATTGATCAATGCATTAAAAGAATAGTAATTAGAATAGGAAGTACTGTTGTTGTTGATTTAGACAATTATAATTCATGGACAGCATGGTTACAATTAAACAATGTTCCAATTGAATGTGGTCAATCACAACAATGGAGTTTAGAAAATCAAATTTATACTCAAAATTCGATTACACAATTTTATGGAATCCCTGATCAATCATATAACGTTGCGAACACACAAGCTACCATCTCGCCTGCTCAATTGGCTGGAGCTGGTGGTAGTGGATCAAATGCTTTAGATCCTGCTTGGAATGTACCAAGATTAAATAGGACAATGGAACATAGATTTGGAATTGGTTTTTTAAATGTTCAAAAGTATTTTCCAGCACATTTAGTTGGAAACTTTCAAATGGACTTGTATTTAGATAATGATTATAGATATTTACAACTTTTCACAACTAATTTTGGTGCTGCTTGTACTATTGGTGCTTCTGCAAGTTTAAGTAAATGTCGCATATATTATTCAACTATTACTGCTTTGCCTGCTTTTGAAGAAGGAATTAGAAAAGCTGTTGAGACTGATTCTCTTTATATTCCATTTTTACAATTAAGAAATCATGTTTATGCTATACCACCATCAACACAAAATTTTTATTTTAAAATTACAGAAAAAGTTGCTTCTCTTAAATCTATTTTCATTTTACCACAAATGCCTGATGATTACAATGTGACAAGTCCACCTAGTGGAGTTCTTACAGTTGGTGAAAATTCACTTCAAAGATTTACTTTTGGAGATTCACAAATATCTCCTTTTACAATTCAACCCATCTTTTTTCAATTACAAATTAATGGTCTCTTTCATCCAACATATCCAATTACTACAAGAACAGAATTTATTGTTCAAAGAATGATTGCCGCTGGAACATATTACACAAGAAAACCTGGAGGTCAAGATAATCAAAAAATTTGTGGATTTATGTCTTCTTTTGCAACTTATTTTGGAACTACTGTGGCTTTTATTCAAAGATTTTGGCCTGAAGAACAAGTACTTAATCAATGGATTGGATATGATTTAGATAGAGAAAATTGTCCTGAATTGTTAACAGGTTATAATTCTATATTGACACAATCAGATATTGGAACTCAAATTAATTTTAATTCAACAAAAGCTGCTGGTACTGTTTTAAATGTATTTACTTTATTCAATTCTACTTTAAGAATATTGAATAATGGTTCAATTGATGTAGCTCGTTAATTAATTGATTATCAATAAACATTCAAAAATTCTTTATATTTTTTTATTCTCCAGTTTTTTTATGTAAATCACAAAAAAATTAACTAAAAAAAAAAAAAAAAAAAAAAAAAAAAAAAAATAATGGCCAAAAGAAAATATTCAATGAAAACAAGACATCATAAAATGTTATTTGATCCAAGACATTTTACAACAGATGTACCCGGTAGAATGACTGCCGAAGAAAGAAAATCATTAAGAAGAAGGCCAAAAAGAAAATGTAGTGGCACAGGTGCACATTTGGTAAAAGGTTCTGCTTGTGCAAAAGCTAACATGAAAAAAGTTAGATCATTTAGAAAAAGTGCCTAAAAATATTTTGTATCAATTCTTTTTTGTTTTATCAATAAAATTTAAAAAACGTCCAAGAAAATATTTATTTTTTATTAAAAAAAAATTGAATTGAATTGAAAAAAAAAAAAAAAATATGGTGGGTAAAGGATTAAGAGAATATGCCAAAAGTGGTAAACATAGAATTGGTAAATTATGTTTAGAAGAAATTGAAAGAGGTAAACCAAGTCGAGAATGTTTAACCAAAGCACAGAAAGCACATATAAGACATTTGAATAAAACTAGTAAAGAAGGATATGAAATGTATTACAGTGACAATGATCGTTTGAGAATAAGAAAAAGACCAAAGAGAAAAGTGGCAGCAAAAAAAGAAAAAAGAAAATATACAAAAAAAGAGAAATCTACAATACCTATGGCTCCTGCTAATATTCCATCAGCTCCTTCAGCTCCAAATTATGTTCCAAAAGCTCCTCCACTTCCAAAGTTAAATAAATATTTAAATTCATCTAACTTTTTCCAACACAATCCTCCTCCTCAACCATTGTTAAGAAAACATATGCCACTTCCACCAAAAAAATTAAATCCTGAAGGAATACCAGAAGCACGGGCACCAAATTTAACAGAAAGTTTAAAACTAAGAGGTATGCTTGCAAAAAAACGTGCTGATAAAAAAGAAAGAGAATTTGAATACAGAGAAGAAGAGCGATCAGCAGGAGAACAATATTGGGATGCTTTGGGACCTATGTGAGAAATCATATTTTAAAATCATATTTTGTATCAATTAATTTTTGTTGTTTTAAATAAATATGAAAAATACTCCAACAAAAAACTTAAAAAAAAAAAAATTTTTTTGAAAATTCCGAAGATTGGCTGTTTCCATAGCAGACTCAAAAGAGCTTTAATTAAACATCAAATTTTTGAATGGCAAAGAAACGTGGAAAGAAAAGAGTCGGAAGAAAAAAGTCTAAGTCAGTTGTTAAACGAGGTATCACTAAACATCACACCAAAAAACATCATACCAAAATCAAGTGCAAAAAATAGCGATATAATAATATAATGTATTCTTGTCTTTTAATTTTTTTTGTAAGAGTCTTTTCAAGAAGACGCAAAAATAAACACAAGTGAAAAAAAATTTTTTTTTTTATTTTATTTTTTTCCCAAATTTACAACTCCTTGTTTATCATAATTTGGAGCACAATCACAACTATCAACTGAGAACCATACTTTTGGTGAATTTTGTGCTAAAGTGCTTAAATAAGTATCAGAATTTGGATTTCCAATATATTGCCATCCTGAACTTGATCTGTATATACCATCAGTAGGATAAGCAGATGTATAATTTGGTGCTCTCCAATATAAATTACCCATATTTTGGGTAATAGTAAATGGTCCTATAGTATATAAAGTACTTATAGAATCCGCTGGGTTATCTCCAACATTGTACGCCGCATTGTAAACTTGATAAAGAGGAACTTGTTCTTGTCCATAAGTATACCAAAACTCTAAATTCATAGTACAACAAAATTGAGTTCTATTTCTAACTTCCATAAAAACTGGTTGTTTCGGCACTGCGGTGACATATAAATCATGTTTTGCATTTAATTTTCTAGCATCGTTAGACTCATTTTGTGTTAATGATAAAACAGAAACTAAATCACTACTTTTGTCGTTCATATTTCTTGTAAATTGTTTATCACTTGTATCGCTTTGAATTCTTCTACAATGAACATTAATTGTGGGATTTCTCAAAAGTGTTGGTATCAAAGGTGAAGAGTATGTTGATTGATGTTCTATTAATAATTGAGTAATATTTTGTAAACCATTTACTGTAGGTAATCCAAATGCATTATACCACCCATATTGATTTTGCCAAAAAGTAGCGTTTACATTCGGAGCATATGCAGTTGGACGAAATGTAAATCTAACATTTATATTAGTATTTCTATTTGCAATACATAAATTTCCACTGGGACCCCAATAAGGTCTTAATCTATACCATACCCATGCATCTGGTACTGGTACTGCTTCACC